>Ga0308166_1000082_pt1 | contig 222581 bp, 188 predicted proteins | sample PhyCR2_2_FD_202137 | JGI IMG/M metagenome (GOLD analysis project Ga0308166, IMG submission 202137) | Phyllosphere microbial communities from UC Gill Tract Community Farm, Albany, California, United States - DLSLCC.R2 | ecosystem: Host-associated > Plants > Phyllosphere > Unclassified | place...
GAACTGCTGGAAATCCAGGGCAAGCCGGTCGACATCGGCGGCTACTACCAGCCGGACAACGCCAAGGTGAAAGCCGTGATGCGTCCGAGCGCGACCTTCAACCAGGCGCTGGCTTCGGTGGCCTGATCGCTGGTCTGTAAGTAGTACGCAAAAAGCCGGTCCGCGAGGGCCGGCTTTTTTTTCGGCCTCTGTCAGGGCTGTGCTAGTCTTACCGGATGAACAAGCCCATCCGCCACCTCGCCGCCGGCGTAGCGCTCGCGCTGCTGTCCCTCGCTTCCCAGGCCCAGCAGGCCACTCCTTTCAAAACCCAGGTCGCCGGCCGCGTCGACGCCATGTACCCGTGGCTGGACGGCGTCTACAAGGACCTGCACGCGCATCCGGAGATCGCGTTCCAGGAAGTGCGCACCGCCGCTAAGCTGGCCGCTGAGATGCGCAAGCTCGGCTTCGAGGTGACGGAAAAGGTCGGCAAGACCGGCTTGGTGGCCGTGCTGCGCAATGGCGCCGGGCCGACGGTATTGGTGCGCACCGAGCTCGATGGCTTGCCGATGGAAGAGAAGACCGGCCTGCCCTACGCCAGCCGCGGTCCCGCCACCCACAGCTGCGGCCACGACGTGCACATGGCCAGCTGGCTGGGTGCGGCGCGCACGCTGGCCGAGCTGAAATCGCAGTGGAAGGGCACCTTGGTGTTCATCGGCCAGCCGGCCGAAGAGACGGTATCGGGCGCCAAGGCCATGCTGGACGACGGTCTGTTCAAACGCTTCCCGAAGCCGGACTATGCCTTTGCGCTGCATTCCTGGCCGCTGGCCTATGGGTCGGTCGGTTTCAACGATGGCCCGGTATCGTCGAACTCGGACGCCATCGAGATCGTCTTCAAAGGGCGTGGCGGACACGGCTCGGCGCCGGACAAGGCGCTGGACCCGATCGCGATCGCGGCGCGCTTCGTGACCGACGTGCAGACCGTGATCAGCCGCGAGAAGGACCCGAAGGAATTCGGCGTGGTGACGATCGGCGCGATCCACGGCGGCACGGTCGGCAACATCATCCCGGACACGGTGCAGGTGCGCGGCACCATCCGTTCCTACAGCCCGGAAGTACGGGCGAAACTGCTGGACGGCGTGCGCCGCGTGGCGAATGCCTCGGCCGCGATGGCCGGCGCACCAGCTCCCGACGTGCAGCTGATCGCGGGCGGCGCCGCCATCGTCAACAACGATGAACTGGTGCGCAAAACCGAGGCGGTGTTCAGGGATGCCTTCGGCCCCGCCAACGCCCAGCGCATGCCGGCCATGACGGCCAGCGAGGATTTTTCGCTGTACGCCAACCAGGGCATTCCGGCGATGTTCTTCTTCACCGGCGTCTACGACCCGAAGGCGGTGGCGGAGGCGCAGCGTCCCGGCGGCACGCCGATCGCCTTCAACCACTCGCCCTTCTATGCGCCGGTGCCGGAACCGTCGATCAAGACGGCGGCGCAGGCCATGAGCCTGGCCGTGCTGAACGTGCTGTCGCGCTAAGGCGTTTTAGCACGCGCTTCAGTACGACTCCACGTTCACCGCCAGCAGCTCGACCGGATTGTCCATCCCCATGTCGTGGTCCATCATGGCATGCATGGGCAGCACGCGCAGCCGCAGCGACCCATCCGCGGCCAGGGCCTGGGCATTCGCCGCGTGGCCCAGCTTGTCGCCGAGCGGCAGCGCATACGACAGCGCGCCGCAGGTGCCGTGGCCGCCGATCATGGTGATGGTCGCCAGGTAGAACGGGCTGCCCGGCTCGACCTGGGACGGATCGTCGGGGCCGTTCAGGAGGACGACGAAGGCGTCGCAGGTGCGCTCCGAGAAATTCAGCGTGACGTTGGCGACCAGCGTGCTGCCCGCGCTTGCGCTCTGGCTGGCGAGGCCGGACGGCAGCGCCACCGTCGCACTGGCCGGCTTGGCTCCCGCGACCAGACGGTTCTGCACCTTGCCGGTGTAGACCCTGCGCGCCGCCAGTTTGGGCCGCGGCTGGTTGCTGGCGCGCCGCACCGCATCCTCACCGGTGCCGGGCTCGTAGTCGTAGTCGAAGGCGCTGGTCCAGGCGTAATCCTCGGTGCGCGTTTTGGTGACCGGGCGGCCCTGGCTGTCGACGAAGAACAGCACCGGTTCGCGCGCCCAGCGGTAGTAATCGGTGTTCTTCTCTTCCGGCGATTTCTGGTCGTCCGGCAGGTCGGTGCGCAGCTCGACGCCGCTGGGCAGCACGGGCAGGCCGAGGATCTGCTGCTTGCGGGTCCAGACGTCCCACAGACGGTCCAGGTTCGCATGGTGCAGGAAGAAGATCGGGTCGACCGGCGACAGGAAATTGGTCATGAAACCCTGCGCATCCATGAAGTTGCAGTCGCGCGAACCCACGCAGCGGTGGATCGAGTTGTGCGGCCTGCCTTCGATGACGCTGAAGCCGGCCATCGTGTGGTGGTTGGCGCTTTTCAGGCTGCCGAAGGTCTGGAAGTCGGGCGCGGCCAGGGCGGCGTCGATGGTGGATTTGGATACCGCGTCGATCGTGGCGGTCGACAGCGCCGGCTGCTCGCGCCGGATGCCGCGCGCCTTGGCCTGCTCGTAGAACAGCGGGCCGGAGGGGTCGCCGACGATGTCGAACATGATGTCTTCGGCGAAGCGGAATTTGCGGATCAGGAGCTGGCCGTAGCGGGTATTGCGGTCGAAGGCGCCGTTTGGCGCGGTCCAGTAGTCGGTGTTCTGGATGGCCGTCTTGAGGCGGTGCTCGAATTCCTGGGCGTTCGCGATGTAGGCCGCGTTGGTCGGGTCCAGCACGTCGTTGAACATGCCGCTCGGGACCCGCTGCTCGGCGGTCCAGTCCCAGTAGGGCAGCGCGAATTGCGGGTCGCCGCTCAGCTCGCGGCAGATCTGCTCGAACCAGCCCAGGTAGCCGCGGTGCCAGGGCAGCAGCCACCAGTTACCGTGCGGGCAGTCGAGCGTGTGCACCATCGCGATCCGGTACCAGTTGCGCGGATCTTCGGGCGGCAGCGCCAGCATCGCCCGCACGGCGCGCGCATAGCTCTCCAGCATGCGGGCGCCCATCTTCGAGCCGGACGCGTTGTATCGTCGGTAGCGCGCCTGTTTGGCAGTAGTCTGCGCGAACGGCGTGCCGAACGGCAGCATGCCGGCGCCCGCGGCCAGGCCGGCGGTTTTGAGGAGGGTGCGGCGGGACGGACTGAACGCATGGTGCAGGTGTCGATTCATGACGTGCTCTCCGGAAAAGATATGGTCGGTGCATCCGGGAAAGATGCGAACCCAACGGGCATACCCATTCAGACTAGCTCGTCTGTTTTCGCTGTTGCTGGCATGGCGCAAGCCGACTCATCGAGGGTATGCTGCACGCATGAATATCGGATACGTAAAAGCGCTGGCGATCCGCCCACCCGGCACCGGCAGCTCGACGGCCGTGGATGCCGTGCGTGCGCTAGACGGCGGTATCGAAGGCGACCGCCACGCCGACCCACTGTCGCCGCGCCAGGTGCTGCTGGCCAGTGCAGACGTTTACGCCGACCTGGCCCTGCCCGCGCATACGCTGGGCGAAAACCTGCTGGTCGATCTCGACACCTCGCGGCTCGCATCCGGCACCGTGCTGCAGATTGGCGATGCCGTCCGGCTGCGGCTGATGTTCCAGTGCGAAGCCTGCGGCTACCTCGATACCTGGCGGGCCGGCATCTCCGGGCGGATCGGCAGGCGCCGCGGCGTGCTGGCGCGCGTGCTGGCCGCTGGCGTCATCCGGCCCGGCGACAGGATCCGCGACCTGGGCGTGCTGCTGCCCGAGTGGGACGACGACTGGCGCGCGCGGGTCGCGCAGGTGCTGCAGGCACTGCCGGATGGGATGGTGCTGACCTATGCCCGGCTGGCGCTGCTGGCCGGGGTGCAGTCCAGCTACTGCCGCGCCTTTCCGCGTCTGGTGAAAAGCCTGGGCCATGAAGGCAGGGCGGTATCGAACCAGGCAGCGGCGGGACTGCGCTGCTGGCAGGGCGAAGGCTTGTTCGATGATGGCCCCGGCAGCGCCTACAGCGCGTGCAGTTCGTAGCGCACGTCGCGGCGGTGCCGGGTCTGTTCGCCTTCGACCAGGTAGGCATCCCAGCCCAGGCGGCCGATATTTGACCCTTCTGTCAAGCTCACCTCGCGCACGTCGGCCGCGCGCAGCACGATTTCCACTTCGTATTCGAGCGTCACGCCCGTAAATAAAGTCAGGACCGCGTGCAGTGCGCGCGCCGCCAGGCCGCCGGGCAGGAAGGCGTCGAAGCTGGCGCGGTCCAGCGGGCCGACCACGAGGCGCAGGCGCAGGTCGCGCTGCCACACGCGCACGCCCGTCATCGCGCCCGCGCCGAGGACGGCGGTGGGCCGGCCGAGGATGGTCTGCTGCTCGGGCGGCACGTCGTACCACTGGCCGACGAACTGCTCGGCCACGACCGGCTGGCCGAAGTATTCGCTGAGCACGCGCGCGATCTGGGTGCTGGATGCCGGCCGGTGCCGCAGCGCGGCGGCAAAGTAGCCGATCGATTCGTCCAGCACTTCGCCATTTCTATCCTGCGCCAGGCGTTTGTGCAGCCCGGCGTTGCCGAAGCCGGCCAGGCCGAGCAGCAGCGGCAGGAAGCGGTCCTTGCCGTCGGCCTGGTACTTGAGGGGCAGCCGGTATTTGCGCCAGGCTTCGTAGAACAGGGCCAGCGAGCGGTTCGAGAAGGTATCGAGAAAGGCGCGCGGCCCTTCGTCCTTGTGGCGCGCCTCGTGCTCGGCGATGCGCTCGTTGTAGTGGGCCGGCAGCACGCCGCTGCAGCCCAGCAGACCCATGAAGGCGGGCGTGACGTGGACGTACCGGAGGCCTGCGTCGTCCTCGGTTTCGAGCTGGATGGCTTCGAGCTGGCTGGCCGGGAAACCGTGCGAGGTCGAATTCCGGAAGCGCAGCACGCCGGCCAGCGGGTCCGGTTTGGGCTGGCCATGGCGCCTGAGCCAGAGCTCGAGCAGGCGCACTGCCTGGAAGTAGTCGAAGCGCCAGGGTTCCTCGAGCAGGCGCTCGATTACAGCAGGCTCGAATCGCCGCTTCTTGGCGAACATGCGAGTAACTCCTCTCCGGTCTTGTGCGAGACGATGGTCAGCTTCGTAAAACTGTTGGCGTGCACGTAGAGCGCCAGGAAGCGCTCGATGAGGTGGGCAAAGGCGTGGATGCCGCTGCCGATGAAGGCTTCCTCGTCGATCGTCAGGCGCACCTCGACGCCGCGCACCAGGCAGGTGAACGGATTCCCCGGCAGCCAGGCGCTGGCGGGCTTCTGTTCGATGCTATTGACCCCGGCGATCTGGCGCTGCGTGGAGGCCGAGCGCGGCAGGTCGTACAGCGCCAGCATTTCGCGGAAGGCGTCGATGCCGTCCGCCGTCAACGACAGATGGTTCAGCGAGAGGTGCGAGATCAGGCGCCAGTGGGTGCCGCGGCCGTGCTCGAAGCGCCAGGAATTGGTCGGCTTACGCAGAAAAGCGATCGTCTTGACGCTGGAGCCGCCCTCGAGGAACAGGTCGCCGCCGCGCTGGCCGTAGGCGAGCTGCGAGGGCAAATCCCGGTTGGTGCAGGTGAGCTCGAGGTTCAGCGTGTCCGTCTCGACCGCGGCCGGGTCGAAGTCGACGTCGACGATCGTGATCTGGGTTTCAAAACCAGGGCTCTTGTCGATCAGGGTTTCATCGCGCCGCATGGCCCAGTAATGGCCGCTGCTCTCGGGCGCCTGCGCGTGCTTCAGCGAATAGAAGGGTTGATACGCGATGATCGTCTCGCCCTGCGGCGTCTGGCGCACCAGCGAAACCGAATCGATCGATTGCACCTCGTAGGCGAAGGCGCGGCGCGCGTCGGCCAGCACCGGATAGCTGGCGCTGGTATGGGTCAGGCGGATCGGCTCGCCCTTCTGCTTGAACAGGTTCACCACCGGGGTGCAGCCGAGCAGCAGGTTGTTGGTCGACAGCGTCTCCAGCATGCGCGCCGTGTTCGAGTCCGCGCGCAGGCCGGACAGGGCCAGGTGCAGGGTCAGCGAGCGGGCGCTCCGCGGCAGGCTGGCGCCGAGCAGGCCCAGGTCGATGTCGAAGAAGTTGAATTTTTCGGGAAAGCAGAAGTACTCGGTCAGCAGCCGGTAAGCGGGGTGCGAGCGCGACGGAAAATCGATCAGCGCATCCTCGTCGTCGAAGCCGGCGGCGTGGATCGGCACCGCATCCAGCGGCACCCAGCGTCCGCTGCGGTCGGCTTCGGCCCAGGCGGCCACGGTACGCATGAACAGCGCATCGCGCAGCGCCGCGCAGAACGAGGGTTCGCCGTCGATGAACACGCGCAGCCGCGGCAGCTGCAGCTGGCTCAGCGCCTGTTCGCCGGTGGCGGCGATGGTGAGTTTCAGGCCGGCGCTGGCGCCGCCCGGCAGGCGCACCGCATCCGGGCAGCGGATGATGGCGGAAAAGGCGGCGTCGGTCAGGGCCAGCGGCGCCACGCTGACCGGGTACACGGTACGGAAGGTGCAGGCCGCGCCGCGCACCGGGCGCGTGTTGAGCTGGGTGCCGCGCGGGATGGTGCTGGCGCCGGTCTGCTGCTTGGCGGCGGCGCCGACGTCCATGTGCGCGATCGAGCACGAGGGAAAAGGCCGCAGGTAATGCGGGTACAGCACCTCGAACAGCGCTTCGGTGAATTCCGGGTAGTCGTCGTCGAGGCGCTTGGCGATGCGGCCGTTGAGCAGCGCGAAGGACTCGATCATGCGCTCGATGTGCGGGTCTTCGCAGACTTCGCCGCTGATCAGGAGGCGCCCGGCGATCTTCGGATAGCGCTCGGCGAAGTCGCGCAGGTTGCGGCGCAGGTAGCCCAGCTCGCGCTCGTAGTAGGGCAGCAGCTGCTCCACCTCAGGCTCCCCGCCCGGCCTTGCTGATGCTGTACTGGAGCGTCGAACGCTGCAGCACGGCGTCGAAGTTGACCGGCTCCTGCGAACTGCTGGCCACCAGCAGCGCCGTGATCGAGAAGTTCAGGCGGTTGACGGCGCCTTCCCGTATCTCGAGCGAGGCTTTCACGTTGCGCAGGCGCGGCTCGTGGCGCGCGATGACCTCTTCCAGGCAGGTGCAGATATGGGCGCGGTCGGCAGGGCTGGACAGGGAACGGTCGGCGAAGTCGTTCAGGCCGTAGTTCAGGATCGAGTTGCTGCATTCGGGATAGCCGCCGAGCAGCGCCTCGTCGACCACCGCGCGCGTGTTCAGCAGGGCCTCCAGGTCGCGCGCCACCGCATCCTTCAGGTCCTCAGCCGAGATCCTCGACACGGTGGCGTTGCTGCTGCCATGTGCGGCACCAGCCACGCCGCGCATCGGCACCCCGAGCAGGCGGTCGAATAAACCAGGCGTGAACCCCTTCATCGACATCTCCTCGCGTGATCGAGCCGAAAGTCTTACATAGAAGGGCCCGAAAAAATAGTTCAGTTGGGAAGCAGCCACCCGAAACTTGACCGAGAGCAAGACCGCACGGGATTGCGGTAAAAATGCCGCCACGAAAAAGCTATGGTGGTGGACTCGACAGGAGGGAACGCAACATGAACAGCAAGGTACTGTGGGGTGAAGGCCTGCTGCTGCGTCCGCAGCATTTCCAGCGACAAGACCAATACCACGAGCACCGCCTGCACAAGAGTATCGATGCCGTGCATCCGTATGCATGGGGCGTGGAGCGGCTGGAGATCGACCGCGATGCCCTCGCCAGCGGCGTGCTGCGCATCCTGGCGCTGTCGCTGCGCTTCCAGGACGGCGAACTGGTCGACGCTCCCGGCCCGGACGAGCTGCCGCCCACGGTCGACCTGGGCCAGCTGCAGGCCCCGCAGCAGCAGACCGTCACGTATTACGCGGCCCTGCCGGGTTTGAAACCCTTCAGCGGCAACTTCGCCCCGCCCGGCCAGGACAGCAACACGGCGCGCTTCGTGCAGGCGAACCAGGAGACGCCCGACCTCTACACCCAGGCCTCGCCGGCCCAGCTGGCCTACCTGAAGAAGACCGTGCGCCTGGTGGCCGAGTTCGAGCCGCGCGACGCCTACACCTGCTTTCCGCTGCTGCGCCTGCGCCGCGCCGCCACCGGCGGCTTCGAGCTCGATCCCGCCTTTGTGCCGCCCAGCCTGTCCGTAGGATCGGCGCCGATGATCTTCCTGCAGCTGCGCCGCCTGCTGGACGCGCTGCAGGCCAAGGTCAGCGCGCTGTACGGCCACCACCGCGAGCCGAGCCGCAACGTGATCGAATTCCGCTCCGGCGACATGTCCTCGTTCTGGCTGCTGCACACGGCCAGCACGGCCTGCGCGGCGCTGACCCACTACCTGCACCATCCCGACCTGCATCCGGAGCGCCTGTACGAACAGCTGCTCGCCACCGCCGGCGCGCTGATGACCTTTTCGAAGAGCTGGACCTTGGCCGACCTGCCGCCCTACCAGCACCAGGATCCCGGCCCGGCCTTCATGAAAGTCCACCAGATCATCCGCGAGCTGCTCGACACCGTGATCTCGTCGAAGTACTTCGCCATCGTGCTCAATGAGGTGCGGCCGAGCTACCACCACGGCATGCTCGACTCCGGCAAGATCGACGACAAGACCACCTTCTATATCGCGGTATCGGCCGACATCCCGGCGCTGGAGCTGGTCGATACAGTGCCGCTGCGCTTCAAGGTCGGCGCCCCGGACGACGTCGAGAAATGCGTGCTGTCCGCCCTCCCCGGCGTGCGTTTGCAGTACGCGCCGCAGCTGCCGGCCGCGGTACCGGTGCGGCCCGACACCTGTTATTTCGTGCTCGATGCGAAAGGACAGATGTACGAGCGCATGCTGCAGGCGCAGTCGGTGGCGATCTATGTGCCGTCGGGGATGAAGGAATTGAAGCTGGAACTGCTGGCGGTGGCGGCCTGAGATGGGGAGCCTCTTCGGCGAAGGACTGCGCCAGCATGCGCGCTTGATCACGCTGACCAGCAGCCAGGACGGCGCGCTGCCGGAATCGCTGGTCGTCGAGCGTTTTACGGGCCGCGAAGGCGTGAATGAACTGTTCCGTTTCGAGATCGATGCGCTGAGCGTGTCGACCGATCTCGATGTGGCCGACTTCATCGGCGACGAACTGACGCTGAACCTGCTGCAGCCGGACGGCAGCCGGCGCACCTGGCACGGCCTGTGTACGCAGGCGTCCTGGCTGGGCGCGGACGGCGGCGTGGCGCGCTACCGTCTGCGGCTGGAACCGGCTTTATCGCTGCTGGCGCTGCGGCGCGACAGCTACATCTTCCAGGACAAGGACGCCCGCGACATCCTCACCGAGCTGCTGATGGATTATCCACAGCTGCGCTTCGACTTCGATCTGAATTCTGTCTTGTCCAGGCGTGCCATCTGCACGCAGTACCGCGAGAGCGACTTCGTGTTTTTTGCACGCCTGCTGGCATCGGAAGGGCTGAGCTGGCGCTTCGAGCATGACAAGGACGGGCACCGGCTCGTCATCTTCGACGGCCGCGCATCGGCGCCGGCAACGCCGGGCGGCGACGTCATCCGCTTCCACGGCGTACGCGCGACCGAGCAGGACGACAGCATCGACGTGTTCAGCGCGCGGCGCTGGCTTGCGGCGAATGACGTGAGCATCAGCAGCTGGGATCCGGCACAGCTGATGGCGCCCGGCGCCGGGCAGCAATCGCACTTGGACGCGGGCGAGCTGCCGACATTGGCCGTCTACGATGGCAGCGGCGAACGCATCGCCGCCGATGGCGACAGCGCTGACCGCCACAGCCAGCTGATGCTGCAGGCGCTGGAGCTGGACAACAAGCGTTTCGAAGGTGCCGGTTCGGTGCGCAGGCTGGCGGCCGGCCACGCCTTCACGCTGACCCAGCACGAGCGTTATCCGGACGGCGACAATGCCTTCATCGTGCTGTGGGTGCAGCATGAGGGACGCAACAATCTGCAGGCTGCGGGAATCGCCGGCAGCGTGAAGGCGGAGGGCGACATCTACCGCAATACCTTTGCCTGCGTACGCGACACAATCGCCATCGTCCCCGATGGGATCGTGGCGCCCCAGCCATGCACCGCGCCCGGGCCGCAGACGGCGCTGGTGGTCGGCCTGCCCGATGCGGCAGTGACCACCACCCGCGACCACCAGGTGCGGATCCAGTTTCCCTGGCAGCGCGGACGCAACCCGAACCCGGGCGGCACGGCGCACAACAGCGACAGCGAAGGCAGCGCACCCGGCGACGATACGTCCGGTACCTGGGTGCGCGTGGCCGAAGCGCTGGCGGGACCCAACTGGGGCACGCAGTTCACGCCGCGCATCGGCACCGAGGTGCTGGTCGACTTCATCGAAGGCGACATCGACCGCCCGGTGATCGTCGCCCAGCTGTACACGGGATCGGACCCGCCGCCGTTCGCGGCCGGCGTCGACTCCGGCGTCGGGCATGCCGGCGTGCTGTCAGGTATCCACACCCATACCCTCGACCGCGGCGGCTGGAACCAGTGGCAGCTCGACGACACCCATGGCCAGCTGCGCATGCGCCTGGCGACCAGCAGTGCGAACACCCAGCTGAACCTCGGCTACCTGGTCGACCAGCCGCCCGGCTCGGCGCAGCGCGGCAGCTACCGCGGCAGCGGTTTTGAATTGCGCACCGATGCCTGGGCCGTTCTGCGCGGCGGCGAAGGCGTGCTGCTGTCGACCAGCGCGCGGCATGGCGCCGTGTCGACGCAGATGGATGCGGCGGAAGCCCTGTCGATGTTCAAGGGTGCGCGGGCGTTGAACGACGCGCTGTCCGGCGCGGCCTCGCAACAGCAGGCCTTGTTCAGCCAGGCGGCGGCGAAGGCGCAGACGGCGTTCATCACGCAGATCGATCCGCAGGCCCAGGGCAGGTATGCAGGCCCGGTGGGCGGCCACGCTGCGCTGAAACCTGTTGCGGGGACACGCGAGCTGGACGCGGCGCAGCCGGTCGAGAAGTTCGGCTCGGCGATCGTGCTGATGGATTCGGCGGCCAGCATCAACTGGGCGACGCCGGCATCGACCGTGCTCTACGCCGGACAGAAGCTCCACTGGACCACGCAGTCGGACCTGCACATGACGGCGGCGCATACGGTGTCGTCGGTGGCTGGCGGCGCTGCCGGCTTTTTCGCGCACGGCGGCGGGATCCAGGCGATCGCCGGCAATGGACCGGTGTCGCTGCAGGCGCATACGGATCAGCTGGAGATCCTGGCGGATGGGGCGGTGACGGTCATTTCGGTCAACGACGGCATCGAGATCAAGGCCAAGCAGAAGATCGTGCTGCAGGCGAGGCAGGCAGCGGTGACGCTGGAGGGCGGGGATATCACGTTTGCCTGCCCGGGGAATTTTAGTGTGAAGGGTGGGCAGCATTTGTTTGAGGCGGGGGCCAGTCAGGCTGCGGAGTTGGCGCCGCTGCCTGATGGTGCTAGCGATATCAAGAACTTCATCGCGCTCAATTACCGGAGTGTGGACGGTGAGGCAATGGCGGGTGTCGGCTACAAGATCAAGTTCGAAGATGGTGTCGCCATCAGCGGCAAGCTCGACCAGAACGGTAATGCGCGGCATGAAAACGTACCCGGCAAGCCGGTCCGCGTCGAATACGAAGAGCGGGATCCTTTGAAAGACAAGCCGTGGGACCCACTAGCGACAATGCTCGCTAAAGCAAATGGCATGTTCGGCGGTTGAACCTTAGTTGATTGTCTGGGGTGTCATATGACCGATGAATTCGAGAATGCATTGGCGTGGTTCCGTTCGGCGCCTGGCGACTGGATTGAAAGCGGCAGGAAGAATCTTGCTGCCGGCGCCGAGTGGGTGTGGGAGGTCCTGCAGGGCGACTTCAACGATAACGCCAGCACGGCGCAGGTTGTGACCGGGACCATCATTTCGATGATTCCTTTCGTCGACCAGATCTGCGATGTGCGAGATCTCGTCGCGAACTGTAGGAGCATCAAGCAGGAGCCGGACAACACATGGCGGTGGGTGGCGCTTGTGCTGACCCTGATCGGTTTGTTTCCAGGGCTCGGATCTCTTTTCAAGGGCTGCTTCAAAGTCGCTTTCGCCTCCCTACGCAAAGTCGGCACAGCGAGCGGTGTCACACCACGGATTGCGTTGCATCTGGACGAGGCTGTGGCGCAGCTGAACCGCTTCCTCGAGCGTCCCGAGATTGCGAAATCGCTCAAGGCACTCAAATGGGACAACCCTTACAAAGTTCTTGCTTCTAACTTGAGAACGCTTGCTGCAAAGGTGAATACGGGAGCGCTTCTGGGTGCATTCAACGAGGCAAAGAACGCTGCCGAGAGCCTGCTGAATCTTGTAAAACGGTGGGGCAGCAGTTCGCTGGCTGCCAAAGCGGACGAATTGATCGCGTTGATTTCAGGGGTTCACCGTAAGGCCGACCGGAAACTGGCTGAGGCAGTGAAACCGGTTCAGGGCTATCTGAATCAACTGGCCCGGCGGCTCGATATCGAGGCGGATATGGCACATCGGGCTTATCTGGATACCGTCAATCCGCATGCTTTTAAAAAGTTGACGGAACCAGAGGAAGTGGCAGCGTTTGGAAAGGCGAATCCTGGTTGGGTGGATACAACCGGAAAACATGTTTATAAAGCCCTGCGTAAAGCTCCGCCAACGCAACATGGTTGGCCTAGTACTAAGGATTATCATACTTTCCATACCATGCACTCAGCAACCATACCTCAAGGTACTAAGCTATATCGAATTATAGATCCAAAATCAAAAGACAATAGTATTTGTTGGATGAGGGAAATCGAATTCAAAAAATTGAAGTCAAAGGACGACTGGCGTCGAAAATTTGCTGTGTGGGCGAACTGGAATAGCAATGGCGAATTTGTTACGTACACCGTTCCGCCGGGCTCTGGCCTGAACGTTTGGGAAGGCGTAACAGCATCGCAGAGACTCGACGGTACAAACTACGTGCTCGAGGGGGGAGCTATTCAAATCGTCGTTGATCCCTCTCATATGGAGAAAGTGTATCTTTCTTCTAGGCAGAAGACGGGATGGGGATATGACGACTTGGGTACAAAGAATGACCTTGTGGGCGTGCCAGTTCAGATGAATGACTGGGCAAAATAGGAGCGGAATATGTCAATCAAAATCAATCCACAGGAAATATATCTACTGGAACGTTATAGTTCATTAGAGTACTTTGGCGAGTTGCGAGATACCTGGGAAAAAGTAGTCAAACATGTTGAGTCATGCTTGCAGACTTATTTATCCGATCTTCCTTCAAACTATCGGTCTAGGCCATTGCCAGAACAGGCAGACGCAGTTTGGGGTGAGCGTATTTTGCCAAACTTTCGTCATGCATTGCAAAGCGTATACACAGGATTCATTGAGCTTAGCCATGGCGATATCTCGGGTCTTGAATATGCTAATGGGCCAGTAAATGCTGTTATAGGTCAAAGGCGAGACTATTCGCCCGAATGGATGCCGAAAGAAGATCAGGAAGTATACGACAAGCTTTTGATGAAAGCGGCAACGATGGCGGGATACATTACAGGAACAAGCGGCGCTTACTGGAGGCCCTTGGACCTATCGAATTACTCAAGTGAGTTTGAGCCCCTTGATCCACCAGCTCATTGGCCAGACTATCGTGTTAATGAAAAAATCTCGGTGAGAACCGGCACAAAAACACCGCAAAATGGTATTTATGTACCGGATCTAAATAATAGTTGTGCCCAGTTCCTGAGTACTTATTACAACGAAGCGCCACAAGCTGAAGTTATCGTTGGTTATAGTGATCTTCTTGATCCGAGAACCCGAGAAAAATACGGCGAAGAGCCTATCCTTGAGAAAAGGGACTGCACTTGGTACTTGGTAGAGCGTGCTTCAGATTCGAACGACGCCCAACAACCAGATTCCCTTCTTCAATCTGTCCAACTCAAGCGCGTAACGGGCGGACAACCGTGCCCTGAAGACGGATTTTATTTCACTCCTGCGCGTGCCGATTCACGACGATTATTCAAGCAAGGTGAACTGATGCCTGATCTAGAAGCTAATTATGGATTGACAATATGGCAGTGGGATGTAAAACAAGACTGACGGAAGCGACGATGCTATTTTTTGCCATCGTTTGTATGAGTTTGGCGCTGCATGAGGTAGTACATGCCAGCGATTATCAAGAAATGAAAATGCAGGGGGATATATATCCCAATTCTTGCGGTGCAGATCAGAAAAATGCTTTATGGGAAGCAGTTAACAAAGCGAAAGTGCCAAATGATCAGCAAGCGTTAAAGCTCATTGATCTCATCCTTTGCGCTCCAGATACCAAAGAAAATCGTAAAGCATTGATGACGTCATTTGGAAAAATTGTCCGTGAAGAGGTCGAGTCGACAGGCGACGATCCGCGTATTAAAACCATCGTCGTAACAGAGGAACTTGTTGCAAGCACTATGGCGTTTGGCCGCGTATGCAATACAAACCTCCTTGCTGCAAAGAAGAAAATCAGCTTGCAATACTTTGTAAATGAAGCATGTGTAAAGAGGACAAAACTTGTTTACAGCCACTCCAGGTGGATCATTTACGAAATCGGAGAAGCATGTGACTAGAACATATGAGCAGAGGATTTCATGGCCAAACCACTGATAAGGCTCGGCGACAAACACTCCCACGGCGGCAGCGTCATCGAAGCCTCATCACACAGCGATATCGACGGCGTCGGCATCGCCCGCATAGGCGACAAGGCCAGCTGCTCCAAGCACGGCATGGTCACGATCGCGAGTGGCGATTCGACCTTGATCATCGACGGCAAACCTGCCGCGCGGGATGGCGACAAGACCTCTTGTGGCGCCGTCCTGATCGCCGGCCAACAGAACACCATCGACAAGATTTAATCGAGAACGATGTCCACAAACTCTGCCCTGCTTCCCAGCGAGCGCGCCATCCCCGACTGGCTCAAGTCCGCCTTCCTGTCCACATTGGTCCTTGCCGCATGTTGGGGCGGCGTGATTGCCTATTGGCGTACCACCGGTAGCAATCCCCAAACAAAGGACCTACTCCTTTACCTGCTTGGATTGCCGGCGTGCCTGCTCCTGCTGTTCTTCGCCGGCCGCAAGCTGTTCACCCGGGCTGCACCTGCGTCTACCCCGCTTGCCGCGTCGGCGCCTGTCAACGCCCCTGCTGCGTCATCCCGCAACACGCCGCTGGCGATCGTGGCGGCCTCGCTGCGCCTGCCGCATGGCGCATCGCCAGAAGAACTGGCAGCGGCGATCGCCGGCAACAAGGCACGCGCGGATCTGGATAAGGAGCTGGTTGACGATGATGGCTTCCCGGTCATGACGGCGCGCAGCGGCGAAGCGGTGGACGAAGTACTGCAGGAACAAATCGCGGAATGGCTGGCACTGAATGGTATGCCAGAGGTGCATTTCAGCGATGAGCAATGGCGTGCGCTGACGTTGGCAAGTGCAGTGGTTGCGGAACTGGCCGCACAGGCGGCAGGGCCCATGTTGTATCAGGTCGATGCGCAGGCAAAGCTGCAATTGCTACCGATCCTGCCGACCGAGTGGGACACGATGCACCGACAGGCTGCCAGCCTATGGCTCAAGCAGACGGTAGCGCGCTACGGCTGGCCGGCAGACCGGGTTGCATTGAGCACGGACGATATCGGCCCGTCGGCAGCATTCAAGCGGCTCGCTCACGACGCTGCGCCGGCGAACGGACTCTTGATCGCCATGGTCGTGGCATGCGCTTCCCACATCGGCGATGACACCATCGCTCGATGGGCTGCCGACGGTTCCCTGTTCACCTCATCGCAGCCGCAAGGCCGGATTCCCGGGGAGGGTGCGGTCGGGCTGGTGGTCACCAACCAGGCCAACCTCGCCGATGCTGCGGCTGTTGCGCTGCTGGATGGGATCGAGGAAGCGCAGCGGGATACCTCAGCCGATGAGGCCAAGCGTGGCGATCCCGGCATCCTGAAGGCGCTGACCGAACGTGCTCTCCAGCGAAGCGGCATCGCGGCGCCCAAGGTGGCGATGCTGATTGCCGACACTGGGCATCGCTCCAGCCGTGTGCTCGAATTGATGGGCTATGTGTCGGGGGACTTGCCCCAGTTGGATGAAACCGATGATGTGCTGCGTGTCGGTGTGGCGAGCGGTAGCTGTGGCGCTGTGTCCTTCATGACGGCGTTGGCCTTGGGGCAGTATTGTGTAACGGAGTGTGGGGCGCCAGTGCTTTGTGTCAGCAATGAGGATCCGTACCACAGAGCGGTAACGATGATGCGACCTTCGGATGTTCCTATTAAAGCCAAATGAGTGTTGGCTCGACCATCATTTTGAAAGGTTCGCTCATGAAAAATATCACTGTCTTCGTCAGCGTTCTGTTCGTCTCCCTCAGCTCGCATGCGACTGTGGCTAGGGCTAGACTTGATACGCCAGCAACGCCTTCTGTTTCAAGTACCGAGCTTGATGAACGTATTAAGGCGCTGGTCGCCAAGGTAAAAAAATCATTGCGTCCTTTGAAAGCGGGCACCTTTGAGATGGGGGACTGGGGTACGGAGTCTGGACAGCATTACGATATCGATACTTGGTCTCGGCCTCTGCATAAAGTAACGCTCGATGGGTTTTCCATGATGGCTTATAAAGTGACTTACGAGGATTTCGATGTGTTCACGGATACTACAGGAAATGAGCGCATTAATTTGGATGAGTTGAGCATTGGTGACCGGGCTCCTAAACGTCCTGCAGGAGTAAGCTGGTATGGTGCCAAGAAATATTGTGAATGGATTGGAAAGCTGACCAAGCAGGCGTTCGATTTACCGACAGAGGCGCAATGGGAATACGCAGCCAGGGCAGGTGGAAAAAAAATATTATTCGCCACCGATAATGGAAAGATCGAACGGCCTCGTAATTTCCCTAAGGAATGGACCGATGAGCCAACTGAGCCACCGCTACCAAATGTTGGTAGTTACCCTCCTAATCCAGCCGGTTTATTTGGAATGTCTGAAAACACTGGAGAATGGGTCAATGACTGGTTTGACGAGGATTATTACAAAAAATCTCCAATGAAAAACCCTCTTGGGCCAACCAAAGGGACCGAAAAAGTTAGACGCGGTAGTGTCGGGGGGAAAGCCGAAATTGCTGCAATGGTATTTATGCGAGCATCTTCGATACCTCAGCCGATGGAGCCAACATACCCTAATGGGCCGGGCTTTGATAAGAGAGTTATGGTTCCATTGCGCGGATTTTCTGGTTACAAAACCGATAATTTTCGTTGCGTGGTAAATGATACTAAACGAGATAGCCAGCGTGATGCAACGAGAGTGTCGAATTAATAATTTCTGGTTCATCATTTCTTAGAAAAGGGCGGCCAATTAGAGGCGTTGTTGAAGCCAGTCGAGTTTCGCAGCGGTTGAGGCAGTTTTCAAAGATGGTGCCTTCTGTGACTGAATTTATTAGTTGAATCCCATTATTGCGGCTCGACTCTTCACCCATTGCAATAGTTATTCTATCAAGTGTATTTTCCAAGTGTCTCGACGACTGAGTAGTTGACATTATCTCATTAATGGAGAAGCTTGCTAGTTTTCGCAGGTCGTTGTTGGTTTGAAGAGAGGATTGAGCAAAAGAATCAATAATGGTTTTTATCAGAGCTCCCCGCGCTTCAGGTGGAAGGTAAGCATGCCACCCCCAGCCAGATTTTATCTTTTGCTCTAATTTTTCGATAAAAAGCTTTCCACTATTCTTGATCGAAGAGCTAACCTTTTCATAGTATCTATTAATTTCGTTTATTTCCATGCCGACAAAATTTTCGATAGCTATATCGTCTGCAATTATTAGATAGAAAATTTTGTTAAGTATGTAAAAGTGCGATTTAAGCATTAATTCAGGAATTTTTTTATAGTCGGATTGTTTCAATTGATGCGCAATACACATAAAGAACTGAGTAATCTGCTCGATACCAACCTTTGCACCTACACATCCAGAGCCGCCTAGACCAAGACAGGCACCAGCTTTAGCCGCGACGACAAAACTGCCGTTACGATATGAGCATTCAAAACCAAGCGTAGCTGCAAGCCCTTGAATAAGCGCAGCGTCGCCACTAACAGATGCCACATCTACATACGCCGCAATCGCCTTGTTGATGTCAGCCTTCTTCGGCTTCCCTGGATTGACAAACCCTTCCGGATTTAGCCACTGCAAGGCCCCAGCCAGGCTCACTCCTTCCTTCAGTCCCGCAAACACCTTCGCTTCCGCCTTCGCGCCTGCCTTGGCCTTGGCGCCAGCCTTGTTCTTCGGCGTACCCCTGAGGCCTTGTTTGTCTCCCGTAATCATCAACGATGCATCCGCCTCAAGCGCAACACTTGCTCCAGCCAAGGCATACAAGGTCACGTCACCACGCAAACGGAAGTAACCAAGATCAAGCGGACGGTCCAGAATATCCGTATCCAGATGCCATCCCGCGGCATGCGGCACATACATGATGGTCTCAACCTTGGCCTCCCCAACAGCAAAGGAAGCCTCGGCATTGGCCTTGACACTGAATTGCGCCGCCTTCGACGCGCGTTTGAAGCGTTGATCCCAGGTTTTGTCGCGCTTGTCGAAGAAGTTGCCTTGGCAAGGCATGAAAGTAGCTTCAGCGCCGGCACCTGCCGTCCATCGGAGGAATTGCGCTTCCGGCTTCAGGTCGACAACGCGATATGGATTGTTGGGATCGGCATTCTCTGTTCCGAGAATACCTTCGGCGATTTCCTTCTGCCCACGCTCAAGGAATGATGTGGCAGAAGCGCCCATGACCTTGGCCCAGTCGGTCAGGATCCCACTGAAATGATCGGCATCCTTTGGCGCCCATTTCCACTTCTTTTGGAATTTGGCCTTGTCCTGAACCTGGTTTGCAATGCGCTTATGTACTTCCTGCACATTGAGCGTTGTGCCATTGAAGAGCTTTTCTTTCGGGTCTTTTTTGCGTTCAGCCGATCCTTCGACCAGGTAGACCCGCTTGTCTCCTAGAGCTCCCTTGAGCTTTTGAGCGCTTACATAGATGGGTGTGTGCGTCTTCCCCTCAATGCGCTTCATCGTCAACGGAAGCAATTCGACCAGCTTCTTCGGATCGGTCTTCTGGTTCGTGATCGGTTCGACGCGCTTCTTGGCTGCCTCGCTCTTTTGCGACAGCGTGTTCAGCGCTTCATCAAGCTCCTTCTTGGCCTGCGCGATGTCGGCCTTGGCGGAGTTCGGCTGCTGCAGCAGATTCTGCAGTACGAGAGATTTTTCGGTGACCGCCCGGTTGGCATCCTGCAGTTCCTCGATGGCCGTTTTGTTCTGATGGCCGTCTTCACGGCATTCCAGCCACTCGTCGGGGTAAAGCGCGATAAAGGAATTGTCATCCGGACGGTAGAGCAGCACACCGTCCGTCAGCGAGTGGTCCACTTCGATATAGGTCTCGCGCGGCGTGGTGGTAGAGGCGGATTTGACGACAGCAAGCGTTTCGCTCATATGACCTCCGATATGTAATCACTCGTCCTGGGGCAGGTACAGCTTGAGTTCTTCGCTTCTCGGTGTAAAAATGCGTTGGGTACGCCCCATGGCGTCGGTGATGCCTTCGATCGTGACGCCGCTTGCAGACTCAAGCCGGTAGCGCACGAAGGCCATCGGCTCTTTCGTCTCTTCGTTCCTGATAACGAAAGCTTCGTTATAGATTTCCCTGGCTTTTGGGAGAGCAGGTACGCTCACGCTGCCATCCTGCGGTCCCGCCAGTTCCTTCATGCTCGCCTTGAATTCCACCTTGCCTGGCGCATGCAGCATGATGTTGCCGCCTTCGAGCTTCAGACATGCTCCCTGGGCCGTCAGCAGCACGTGCTGCTTGCCCACGGCCCTTACGCTGGCGGCGGTACTGGCTACGGTAATGCCTTTGTCGGCAGTCAGCCGTGTATCTCCTGCCTGGCTTTGGCTGCTCACCTTTCCGCTCGCCGCATGCAGCCGAATCCCGGTTTCCTGATTCGGCTTCTCCTTCGTGCTCGCTTTCCCGTAGGTGAACAGGCTGATGCCGGCCACTGCCGCACGATAGCTGTTCCCTTGAGCAGCAAAATTGATGTCCTGGCCAGCGCAGATGGATGTCGACGCGCCGGCTGCCAACACTGCGTCTGCAGGCGTCACAGCGACGATGCCAAAAGGACTGGACAGCTGCATTTGCGGCGATGAGTAAGCCGTCGCGCCATCGCTTACCGTGCCGATAACTGCCGCACTGTCCTTCATCCCGGCGATGGCATTCAGCTCTCCCGGAAGCATCGCATTGTGTTTCTGCGCCGTTGACGCCAGGCTCTCCTGCAGCTCCTTTCCCGCGTCGATCTGCAGCCGTGCCTCGCGCGACGTCATGTGTGCGCCGCCAGCCAATCGGTCCGTCGACAACAGCATGCCCTGACCTGCACGCACGGCCAGTCCATGCACCGTCTTCAACTCCGCGCCAAAGCCGACCGCCTGCATACGTTGGTTGTCTACCTGATGCCGCAAGTGACCAAGGTTCAGTTCTGCGGTACCCTGATGAGCGCTGGCGTGCCTCTGCAGGGATAAGCGGGCCTGGCCCGGGCTGTCGTCGAACACAAGCTGACTGCAAGCGCCCATTCCCAGCTGGCTGGCCTTCATCGCCTGGCTTTTCAAACCGGACAGCACGGCGGGATGGGCATGGGCGCCGGCACCACCGGGAAACCATGCCGGGGCGTTGCCGGTGACGGGTCCCGCACCGTGGTTGCGGGTGTTGTGCTGCGCGTCCTCGGCACCAGCGCCGTTGTAGAGCGCACCAATGATCACTGGGCGGTCGATATCGCCCTCCAGGAAATCGACCAGCACCTCCTGCCCAACACGTGGCAGCGCATGACTGCCCCAGTTGGCGCCGGCAGTGGGAGCTAGTGGCGTGGCAACGCGGACCCAGGTGCCTGCGCTGTCGTCGCCTGGTGCGCCTGCATGTCTATCCGGACTGGGATGCGGCAGCCGGCTGTGGCTCTCCACACCGCGCTGCCAATGAAACTGCACCTTGACCCGATGATCCCGATCGGTGTGCACAACCGAATCGGCAGGGCCAACCACGACGGCGGTCTGCTGGCCGCGTATCGTCGGGCGCGGATGCACTGTGCAGTCGGCGCGATATGGCGTACGACTGCGGATCGCGTCGATACGGTTGCGATACATCGGGCGCTCGCCCGCTCCGGCAAGTGCTTGCGCATCATTTGCCATGACCGGCTCCCCGAGGTGTTTGCCGATATGCGCTTTCATCTCGGCGCTCAGGTTGTTGTGCATCAGGTGCCGCGCGCGGACTACGAGGAAGGTACGTGCATCGTTGTGCTCCGTGTCGTGTACAGCATGTCCCTCCAAGCTGAATGTCGTTCCCGGCACGAGGGTGCGTACGGTGCTGGCGCCAGTAAAGACCTCGCGGCGCGCTTCCATGGCTTCCAGTTGACGGTCAGCGAGGCGTTGCCCTTGTTGGCGGTTCGGATAAGCGTAGGGACCAGGCACATCACGAAGCGTCAGTTGCGGTCCCGTTGCGTGCATGGCGGACGAGGAAACGGGACGGTAGTCGAGCGTACGATAATCCCAGCTCGACAGCTCGACTGCGTTGGTCTGCAGTTTCAGCTCGCAACGCCAGCGGTCCATGCTGTCTTCCTTCATGACCGCGCCCGGCCGGGTGTAACGCACTGACGGTTGGACATTAGGGTGGAATGCGCGGTTATGGTCTGCGATGACCATCTGGTGACTACCCAGGCTGGGGCTGGCCGAGTCGCCCTCGTGCTCGAAATAATAGAAGAGCCCTTCTTCACGCATCAGGCGTTCTGCGAATGCCAGATCGCTTTCCTGATACTGCGTGCATAAGCTGCGCTTTTCGTAGCTGCCCGGATCGGCCAGATCGAAACGCCAGCTTGGCGCCAGTCGCCCGCGCCCTTGCCATGCTTTGAAGACCACATCGAGGATGTCGGGAACGCTAAGGTCCTGGAATACCCGGCTGTCGCGCGTATGGGCGAGAAAGGCGATCCATGGCCGGAGAGTCAGCGTATAGCGTGCCATGCCGCCGTTAGCGCCGTCCAGTTGCGCCGCCATCAAGATACCGTGGAATACGCGTGGCGCGCCCTTGTTGGCGGTCAGCAATTCAAGAAGGGCTGGCTGACCAATCAAGGCTCGTAGTGAAATGCCGGCGTCCAGGGACAGCGTGCTGATCGTGAGCGTATAAGCATCACTGATGGCTTCCTGGGCATCGACGCATTCGGCCAGCAGCCGGTCCGGCCCGAGCGGTGTATGCAGGCGTAGTAGCCGGGTTGTTTGCGAAAAATCGGAAAAGGAAGAGGGAAACGGTGTGGGCATGAGTAGGTTCCTAACGGCAACCGAAACATTTGATGCCAGATCCACCACTCTGCCATTGACAGCCCACAACGACTAAATCAATAGCCCATCCATCAAACATTGCAACAGTGCAACTCACGGTCTACACTGCTGTGATCACCCACGCCAAGGAGTCCCCCATGGAGATCACCCTGCAAACCCGCAAACCGGTCGAAGCCCTCACGCGCGAGGACCTGGACGCCTTCAGCATCTGGGAATTCGCGACCGGCGAGGATGAGGGGCAGGACGAGACCTGGATCCGTCCGCTCGAACGCGCCACGATTCCGCGCGAGGCGGATTCGCTGTCGGTGGCGGCCGATTTCATGACTGCCGACGGCACGCATTTTGTCGGCATCGTCGCCCTGTCGACCGACGAGGGCATCGCCTTCGAAGGCGCCGGCCTGCTTGCCGATGGCGCCTATATCTATGCCGCGCACGGCGAGAAGACGCCGCTGCGCTATAAAACCAGTACGGCCAGCGAGCTGGGCAAGCCGTCGGCCGCCATCTATCCGCTGCGCTTTACCTTGCGCGCCCTGCTGGACGGCGAAGCGGCGCCGCGCAGCGGCATCTTTGCGTAAGGGCGCTCAGCGCACGCGGCGCATCGACGAGATGCGGTTATTCATCCCTTCCAGGAAGGGATAGCGGCCCGGACCGAACACCACGCACTGGCCGCGGAAGTCGCCGTGCTCGCAGAATTCCCAGCGGCCTTCGTAGATGACGATCGAGCCGGCGCGGTCGTTGAAGCCGACGTCGTTCAGCGAGCGCAGGTCGCCGGACAGGCTGACGGCGGGGCCTTCGAAACGCGGGCCGGAGAACAGCTGGACGGCGTCGCGGCCGCCACGTTCATCGCGCCAGTCGCCACGCTCGCCGCGGTCGCCACGCCATTCACCACGCTCGCCGCGCCAGCCCGGGCCGCCGCGGCGGTCGTCGCGGTCGTAGCCGCGGCCGCGCGAGATTTCGCGCACCGACGAGATGCGGTCGTTGAAGTTCTGCAGGCCGCGGTATTCGCCCGGTCCGAACTCGGTGCAGTTGCCGCCGAAATTGCTGTCATCGCAGACCTGCCAGACACCCGAGCGCACCACGATGCTGGAGGCGCGGTCGTTGAAGCCCATGTCGTTCAGGTTGTAGGCATCGCGGTCGAGCGTGATGCGGGCGCCGCGGAAATCGCTGTCGGTGAACAGCGTGATCTCGCCGGCACTGGCGGCTTGGGCAAAGGTCGCGAGCAGGGCGGCGGCGGCTAACAGGCGTTTCATGTGATCTCTCCTTCGAAGAATGCTGCTTTAACGCGGCAGGAGGTTAGCACGCGGACATGGCCTTGTAACAAATTCCTACTGCCGCAGCGGACAGCTGCCCGGCGCATCCAGCTCGCGCGCGAGTTCCGTGCGCAGCGCACCCAGGGCGGCGATGCGGGCATCGATGTCGACCAGCTTGCGGCGCAGCGCTTCGCGCAGGCTCTCGCCGGCTGTCTCGGGCGAGGCCAGCAGCGGCATCCCGGCCTCGATCTCGGCCAGCGTGAAGCCGAGCTGCTGGGCGCTGCGCAGGTAGCACAGCCATTGCACGGCCTCTGGCGGATAGTCGCGGTAGCCGTTGTCGCGGCGCCGGGGCTGCAGCAGGCCGCGCTTTTCATAGAAGCGCAGGGTGTCACGGCTCAGGCCGGTGGCGGATGCCAGTTCTCCGATTTTCATGGGCGGCGATGAAAGGTGCTTGACCATGGAGTGTACTCCAGGGTCGATGATGCCCGGACAACATCGACGGAGCCCATCATGAACGCCTCTACCTACCTGAAGATCGTCCGCGCCAGCGCCTGGTACGACCTGCTGCTCACCGCGCCCTTCGCCACGCCCTGGACCTTCGCGCTGCCGCACGCCCAGCTGTCCACATTCAACCAGGCGCTGGGCGGCAGCACCCTGCCGGCTTTTACACCCTTTCACGTGCTGTTCGCCTGCCTGATGGGCAGCGTGGTGCTGGTCTGGAGCGTACTGCGCCTGCACCGCACCGAGGCCATTCTGGGCCGCTACGACGGTATCGGGCGCTTCCTGTTCGCGCTGTGGATGGGCTGGACGCTGGCTTCTACCGGTGCGCCGCTGTTGTGGCTGTTCGTGGTGCCGGAATTCGCCTGGGGCGTGGCGCAGTGGCTGCCTTTCGAAGCGCCGGGTACTCAGGCTTGCAGCAGCACCGCCCGCGCCCCTTTTACCAAAGCCGCGCCCATGCGTTCCAGCCGCGGCGGCTGAATTCGCCACGCATGCCAGTGCAGCGACACGTCCATGTGCAGATCCGGCGTCAGGTCGACCAGCTGGCCGGCCTGCAGCAGGGCGGCGCACTGCTCCAGCGGCAGCATGCCGTAGCCCAGGCCGAGCCGGATCGCCTGCGCGAACGGATCGCTGGCCGGCACGTAGTGAAAGGGATACGAACCCTCGGGCAGGCCGAAATGCTGCAGCAGGAAGGCGGCCTGCAGCGAATCCTTGCGGTCGAATACCACCACCGGCGCCTTGCGCGCGGCTTCGCGCGTAAATCCGCCGGGGAACCAGCGCCGGGCGAAATCGCTCGATGCCACCAGCCGGTAGCGCATGATGCCCAGCGGCGTCACCGTGCAGCCGCGCATCGGTTCGGGTTCGCCGGAGATGCAGGCCAGGGCGCGGCCCTGTTCCAGCAGGGTGAACGTGTGCCACTGGTCGTCCAGCACGAATTCGACCAGCAGGCCCTCGTCCGCCAGGACCGGCGCCAGCACCGGCAGCAGCCAGGTGGCGAGAGTGTCGTTGTTGACGGCCAGCGGCACCCGTACCGGCACCGTATCGTCTTCCGTCTCGGCCAGGAACTCGGCTTCCAGCAGTTCCCGCCTGCGCAGAAACTGCAGCAGGCGCATGCCCGGCGCGGTCGGGCGGCAGGGACGGGTGCGATTCAGGAGCGGCGTCCCGAGGTCGTGCTCGAGCGCGGAAATCCGCTGCGATACGGCCGAAGGCGTGATGGCGAGCAGCTTGGCGGCCGCTTCCAGGCTGCCGCTGTCGACGGCGGCCAGGAAAGCTTCACTGCGGCGCGGATCGATCTTCATGGATTAGCAAAATTTATGATGGCTTAGATTTCGTTAATGTAATTGAAGTTAGCCTGGGGGGCAGCGATCCTGTGCACTTATCGACAGGAGCACAACATGTTTTCGCAGCAGGTATTTCTACAGGGTCTGGGGATGGGCGCCAGCCTGATCATGCCGATCGGCGCGCAGAACGCGCACGTGATTCGCACCGGGGTCAGCGGCCGGCACGTGGGGCTGACGGTGGCGGCCTGCGTCCTGGTCGACATCTCCCTGATTGCACTCGGCATGGCGGGACTCGGCAGGCTGGTCGAATCATCAAGCTGGCTGCTGGCAGCAGCGCGCTACGGCGGCGCCCTGTTCCTGCTGTGGTATGGCCTGCGCTGCTGGACCAGCGCAGTACGCGGCGCCAGCACCGGACCGGCGGCCACCACGCAGCAGGCGCCCACCGCGCGGCGCGCACTGGTCACGGTACTGGCGATGTCGCTTTTGAATCCCCACGTCTATCTGGATACCGTGGTGCTTCTGGGAGCGGTCGGCAGTAGCCTGGCGGCCGGACACCGCGGCGCTTTCGCGGCAGGCGCGATGACGGCCTCGCTGCTGTGGTTTTCGGTGCTGGGCCTCGGTGCGCGCCGCTGCGCCTTCGTGCTGGGCCGCCCCATGGTCTGGCGCGCGATCGAAGGTTTTACGGGGACGACAATGCTGGTGCTGGCGGTACTGCTATTGAAAGATGCCTGATCAGGCAGCCAGCGGATTGTCCGGCACGTTGGCCGCCAACGCCTTGCCGCCTTCGACCGACATCTGGACCGGCAGCGCAACCCCGTTTTTGACGGCAGTCAGCTCGGCCAGGATCGAGACCGCGATCTCGTAGGGCGTCTTGCTGCCGATGTAGATGCCGATCGGGCCGTGCAGCTTGGCGATCTGCGCTTCGCTCAGGTCGAATTCGCGCAAACGCTCGCGGCGCCGCGCATTGTTGACGCGCGAGCCGATTGCGCCGACATAAAAAGCGTCGGTTTTGAGCGCTTCCATCAAGGCCAGATCGTCGAGCTTCGGATCGTGGGTCAGCGCGATCACGGCGCTGCGGCTGTCGAGCTTCATCTCGAGCACGACATCGTCCGGCATCGCGTGCACGACGTCCACGCCCGGCAGATTCCAGCTGCCGCGGTATTCCTCGCGCGGATCGCAGACCGTCACCTGATACTCCAGCCCGACCGCGATCTGGGCCAGGAATTGCGACAGCTGGCCGGCGCCGATGATCAGCATGCGCAAACGCGGGCCGTGCACGGTGACGAGATTCCCTTCCGCCATGCGCAGCTGGTCCTCCGGCGCCGCCGCCGACAGTTCGACCGCGCCGCTTTCGAGCAGCAAGCTGCGGCGGGTCAGCACGCGGCGCTGGGCCAGCGCCAGCAGTTCGTCCATGCGGCTGTGCGCGCCGAGCGGCTCGACCACCAATTGAATCGTACCGCCGCAGGGCAGGCCGAAGCGGTGCGCCTCGTCGGCCGAGATGCCGTAGGTGACGACTTCCGGCCTGGTGCGCGTGATGCCGTGCTCGCGCACTGCGGCGATCAGATCGTCTTCGATGCAGCCGCCGGAAACGGAACCGACGACCAGGCCGTCGGCGCGGATCGCCATGGTTGCGCCTTCCGGGCGCGGGCTCGAGCCCCAGGTGCGTACCACGGTCACGTACTCGCAGGCGTATCCGTCGCGGATCCATTGCGCGCAGGCGTGCAGCACTTCGAGGTCGATACTGTCCATTCCGTTTCCTTTTATTCAGCAGCAGATGCAGACCGCATCCTAGCGCAAAGCCGGGATGCGCGTCACAGCTGACCGATCACCTGGCGCGCCGCCAGCTCGAGGGTGTCGTAGGGGACCGCGCCGCGCCGCGCCAGCGCCTGCTCCCAGGGGGCATCGGGACGGCGCAGCAACATGATGGGCACGCCGGACACGCCCAGCCGGTGGGCCAGGTCTTCGTCGTCCAGCACCGCGGCCGTATGCCGTCCTTCCTGCAGCGCCTGGCGCAGCGCAGCGGGGTCCAGCCCGGCTTCCTGGCCGATCGCGCACAGCACTTCAATGCTGCCGATGTCGCGGCCCTGTTCGAAAAAGCCGCGGAACAGCGCCTCGTGCATGGCGGCGAAGCGCCCATGGGAATCGGCGAAGGCCACCGCCTCCAGCGCCAGCCGGCTGCGCGGCTGCACCGGCGGCAGTTTCAACTGCATGCCGCGCTGCTCGGCCATCGGATAGACGGCGCGATTCCAGGTGCTGTGCAGGTATTCGCTGTCGGGGTCGAGCGTGGGTTTCGGATCGGGACGCAGTTCGAAGGCGCGCCAGACCACCTCGAGCTGTGGGCCGAACTGCTGCTGCAGGCGCTGCAGGGCCGGCAATTCGAGGTAGCAGAACGGGCAGACGTAGTCGCTCCAGACGTCGATGCGGAGTTGGGTATCGGTAGCCATGACCCATGGTACTGCGCGATGGCGGCGGCGGCGCGCACGCCTCATTGACCTGCGCGTCGGTTCAGGCGTCGTTGTAAGCCTGCTCGATCTCTTCCTTGCGGCTGAGGAGCGAAATATCCAGGATGACGGTGGCCTTGAAACTGTGGCTGGGGTGGGCGGCGCGGTGCTTGGCGAACCAGAACACCTCCTCGACGTCCTCGTCCTCGTGCCAGGTCGCGATCACCTTGTGCTCATCGGGCACCTCCTCGTAATCGACGGCCTCCAGCGCCGCATCGTCGACCATGTCGTGCCAGGCTTCGCAATCCTTGCCCCAGGCCAGCAGGTAGCGGCAGCCCGAAGCCACCAGCCAGCGGCTGATCTCCGCCTGCCACAGTTCGTCGACTTCTTCCTCGGCCAGCACGATGGCGAGGAAAGGAGACAAGTGGTCCAGCGCGGGCGGCTCGCCGCCGGGCGGCAGCTGCAGATAGGTGAGAATCTTCTTTTGCATGATGCGCAAGCTTACCATCCGGCGCCGCCCTATGTGCGCGCCCTAACCGATGGCCAGGTCCGCTTCACCGAACATGGGCACACAAGCAAACTGAAGGGCGTGCGCATGAACCAGGAACAGGTGGTGGTGATCGGTGGTGGTCTGGCGGGCCTGTCCTGCGCGGTGGCGCTGGCCGAGCAGGGTCTGAAAGTGACGGTGCTGGAAGCGGCGGCAGGCCTGGGCGGCCGGGCGTCCAGCTGGGCGGAAGCGAACACGGGCGACGTGGTCGACATCGGCCCGCACATCTTCCACTCGGAATACCACAACATGCTGGCCTTCCTGGAGCGCCTCGGCACCAGCCGCCTGATCACCTGGCAGCCGGACAAGGTGCTAACCATCGCCAGCAAGCCGCGCGCCCTGGCGCTGCAGCATGCGCCCCTGCCGGCGCCGATGAGCCTCATGCCCAGCATCTTCGAAGCGCCCGGTCTGCACCTGGGCGATTACCTGTCGATGGGCCCCACCGCGATGCGCGGCATGGAATTCGGCGAGGAAGAAGTCGAGGAGCTCGACGCCATCAGCGCCCTCGATTTCCTGCGCAAGGAGGGCGTCAGCGAAGAGATGATCGACTGGTGGTGGCGCTTTGCGGCCATGGTCGTGACCAACGTGCCGCTGGAGCGCTGCTCGGCGGCCTCGCTGCTGCGCATCCACGCCCAGCTGTCCGGCTACAAGGACCTGCACTTCGGTTTCGGCGCGGTCGGCCTGGGCGAGCTGTACACCGACCAGGCCACCAAAAAAATCGAAGATGCCGGCGGCCGCGTGCTGACCGGTAAAAAGGTCGCGTCGCTGCTGCTCGACCGCCGCGTCGACGGTGTGCTGCTCGATGACGGCACCAAACTGTTCGCCGAGACCACGGTCAGCGCGGTGCCGCCGCAGCAGCTGTTCGACATGCTGCCGGCGAGTCTTACCACGCAGGCGCCGTTCGCGGACTTCGACAGCTTCGAGCCGAGTCCCTATATCTCCTGCTACCTGTGGTTCGACCGCGACCTGCACACCGAGCGCTTCTTCGCGCACAAATGGTCGCCGCGGCGCCTGAACTACGATTTCTACGACCTGTGCCAGATCCGCCATGGCTGGCAGGGCCGTCCGACGGTCATCGCCAGCAATATCATCTACAGCCACCGCGCGCATGGCATGAGCGACGAAGACATCATCCGCGAGACCGTCGGCGAGATCGCGGAGTTCGCGCCGCTGGCGGCCCAGGCGAAAGTGGTCCACGCCGACATCCACCGCATCCCGATGGCGATCCCCTGCCCCACGGTCGGTTTCGAGCGCAAGCGTCCGGCGGCGCGCAGCCCCGTGCCCGGCCTGGTGCTGGCCGGCGACTGGACCCGTACCCACGTGCCCTGCACGATGGAAGGGGCCGTGAAATCCGGTTTTACCGCGGCCGAAGTCGTGCTGGCCGAGCGTGGCGAGCACGTGGAGCTGGCGATCCCTGCGCGGACCTACGACGGCATCGCCGGCATGGTGCGCAGCGCCGCGGCGGGCAAGCGCGGGGTGTCGGCTGCTCCTGAGTGAGGTCAACCGGCTCGTCCTTCGTGCGTTGCTGGCATACTAATGCCGTCACCGCCCCAGGAGTCACCTTGAAGAAGCTCGCATCCCTTGCCGTCGCCCTTGCCCTGCTCGCAGGCGTCAATACCGCCCAAGCCGCCATCCCGGTCTACGGCTTCGTGGTCAAGAACACCTACCCGCACGATCCGCAGGCTTTTACACAGGGCCTGTTCATCAAGGACGGCCAGCTGTACGAGACCACCGGCCAGAAGGGCCAGTCCTCGCTGCGCAAGGTCGACCTCAAGACCGGCAAGGTGCTGCAGAAGAAGGACCTGGCGGACGAGTACTTCGGCGAAGGCTCGACGCCGGTCGGCGACACCATCGTCGGCCTGACCTGGCAGTCGAACGTCGGCTTCATCTACGATGCCAAAACCTTCGCGCTGAAGGGCCGCTTCAACTACAAGGGCGAAGGCTGGGGCCTGGCCAGCGATGCGAAGAACGTCTACATGAGCGACGGCAGCTTTGAAATCCGCGTCCTCGATCCGAAGACGCTGGAAGAACGGCGCCGCATTAAGGTGACGGCCGAGGGCAAGCCCATCACCCAGCTCAACGAACTCGAAGTGGTCGACGGCGAAATCTACGCCAACGTCTGGGGCACGGACGCGATCGCGCGCATCGACCCGGCCAGCGGCAACGTGGTCGGCTGGATCGACCTCACCGGCCTGCTGCCGCCGGCGCAGCGCGGCACCAGCTCGCCCGACGCGGTCCTGAACGGCATCGCTTGGGACGGCAAGCACCGCAAGCTGTACGTGACCGGCAAGCTGTGGCCAAAGCTGTACGAGATCGAACTCGTACAGATCCGGCGTTAATTCACGCCACCGCGATCACCACCTTGCCGAAGTGCGAGCCCGATTCCATGTGGCGGTAGGCTTCCCTGGCCTGCTCGAAGGTGAACACGCGGTCCACCACCGGCTGCAGGCCGCTGGTATCGGCAAAGCGCATGACTTTGTCCAGCATGCTGCGGCTGCCCACGAAAATGCCGACCATGCGCTTGGCAGTGGCCAGCAGGGTGGCCGGATTGACCTCGCCGCCGAAGCCGCTCACGCCGCCGATGATGGCGATGCTGCCGCCCATCGCGGCTGAGGCCACCGAGCGGTTCACGGTGCCCTTGCCGCCCACTTCCAGCACCACGTGGGCGCCCACGCCGTGGGTCAGGCGCAGTACCTCTTCCTGCCATTCCGGGAAGCTGCGGTAGTTGATCGTGTGGTGCGCGCCCAATTCCTTTGCGCGCTGCAGCTTCTCGTCGCTGGACGAGGTGATGATGGTTTTCAGGCCCGCCGCGATCGCCAGCTGCATGCCGAGCACCGAGACGCCGCCGGTCCCCAGCAGCAGCACCGTGTCGCCGGGGCGGATGTTGTTGCTGGATTCGAAGATCGCGTTCCAGGCGGTGACGCCGGCGCAGGGCATGGTCGAGGCGTCCACGAAGCTCATCCCCGGCGGGATCCTGACCAGTGCATCTTCGGACAGCACGACTTCCTCGGCCAGCATGCCGTCGATGTCGCCGCCCAGCGCGTGGCGGATCTTGTCCGGCCCGGTCGGCCCGTCCTGCCAGTGCGGGAAGAAGGAAGCGGCGACGCGGTCGCCGACCTGCACCCGGCTCACGCCCGGTCCCACCGCCAGCACCTCGCCGGCGCCGTCCGAGCAGGGGATGATCGGGTCATCGACGGTGACCAGGTAGTTGCCGCTCGCAACCATCAGATCGCGGTAATTCAGCGACACCGCATGCACGCGCACGCGCACTTCGCCGGTGCCCAGTTCACGTTCGGGAAAATCCACGCACTGCAGCCCGTCGATGCCATCGCCGGGAAGAATCTGGTAAGCCCGCATCGTTGCCCTCCGTCCATCGCTGTTGCGCCTGCGAACACCCGCGTCCGCACGGCCGGACGAATATTGTGGCCCCAAGGTTCAGTAACTGGCGCACGCAAAAAAAAGCCCGTCCTGCGATAGGACGGGCCGGGCTCGAGGCAAACAGTAGGCTCAGCGGCGTACCGGATTGCCGTGGTAGGTCTGCTTCATGAATTTCGACTGCACTTTTTTCAGCAGAAAGCCGGCAATGGCCATCATGATCATCTTGCGCATAATTATCTCCGTCCTGTAGATAAAGGGTTTAGAGATCACCTTACCCAAAACTGCAGGCGGGCGGCGCAGGATACGCTTACTTTTTCTGCGATGGAATGAACTCGTTCAGCACCGCCTCACGCATCAGCTGCGGCGGCAGGATGCCTTGGGCGATCACGAAGTCGTTGAAGGCCTTCAGCCTGAAACGCTCGCCCAGCTCGATCTCGGCCAGCGTTTTCAGCGCGCGCAGCTTCACGTAGCCGTAGTAATAGGCGGTCGCCTGGCCGGGGCTGCGGTAGGAATAGCGGTCCACTTCCGACTGCGCGAAGGGTTCCGACAGCACCACCTCCTTCATCAGGAAAGCCTTGGCCTGTTCCGGCGTCATGCGGCCCAGGTTGATCTGCGGGTCGAGCATGGCGCGCGCCATGCGCAGCAGGCGCGCATGCAGCGACACCAGCTGCCCCTCCGGCGGCATGTAGGGCAGCACCAGCGCTTCCGAATACAAGCCCCAGCCCTCGACGTTGGTACTGTTGAAGGCGTAGCGGGCGCGTGCCACCGACATGCCCTGCTCCACCATCGACGCGAATTGCAGCTCGTGGCCCGGACGCGCCTCGTGCGCGGCCAGGGTCCAGGACATCGCCGCGAAGTCGAAGTCGTTCATCTTCTCCTTCGACTTCGCGTTCGGGTTCCCCAGCGGGATCACGAATTCGCCGTATTCGCCGGTGTTGCCGATCAGGCGCGGCGGATTCATGAAGGGCGCCGGCGAGCGCGCCGCCTCGGCCGGGGTCGCGGTGCGGATGTTGGCTTCGCGCGTCGGCAGCGTCACCAGGTCGTGCTGGCGGATGATGCCTTCGATGTCCTTCAGCCGCTCGCGGTAATAGGGCAGCAGCTGCTCCGACGGAATCGCCGTCTTCTTCAGCTCGCGCATCACGTCGCGGTAGTCGCTCGACTTCAGGCCGCGCTGCGCCGCGATGGTGTTCGCCACCACCTGCATCTGGTCGCGCACCTCCTGGAAATCGAAGCTGGCGCGCTCGATCATCTGTTCCGGCGCGATGTCGACGCCGACGTTGCGCAGGCGGTTCACGTAGAGCGCTTCCGGCAGGCGCACGTCCTTGCGCGCACGCGGCAGGATGCGGCTCTTCACAAAAGCGTCGTAATCCTTGACCTGGCGGCGCAGGCTGGCCAGGTCGCCTTCCCAGCCCGTCAGCTGCGCCTTCTTGAAGAGGTCTTCGATGCCGTCCAGGTAAGTCGCGTTGTTGTTCAGGCCTTCCTCGACCTCGCCGACATAGGGACCGATCAGCGCCCTATTCGCCAGGCGTTCTTCGGTACGCGCACGCACCAGCGTGGCGATGGCGGTGCTGCCCGGCTCGGCGCCGGCATAGCGCTTCAGGCGCACCAGGGCCAGCTTCTGGCGCTCCGGCTTGTTGCGCGGGTCGAGCAGGGCGCGCAGGCCGCCGTAGACCAGCTCGCCGACGTTCGTGTAGTCGAGCAGATACTGGCGCTCCAGCTTCATGCTGGTCACGTGCTTCTCGCGCGAGTCGATCAGGATGTCGAGATCCTGGCGCACCTTCGGATCCTTTTCATTGGTGCGCTGGCGGCGCAGTTCAAGCAGGCGCTTTTCAGTGTCGGCCAGTTCGCGTTCGTAGTCGCGCGGCTGGAAGTCGGCGACCGCGGTGTCGAAACTCTCGTCGCCCAGCTGGGTCGATTCCTCGGGGTGGTACTTGCCGGTGTCCTTCAGGACGGGCTGCGTATAGGCGTCGCTGCGGGCGACCCAGGCGGGTGGCGTGGCGGCGATGGCGCTGCTGGAGGCGATAACGAGGGCAAGACCAAGCTTGAAACGCGACATGCGGCTTCCTTTGCAAAAAGGTAAAAGCGCATTCTAGACCGGCTTGCTGACCATGAACCAGAAAATGAAGACGAAGGCGACGAAGGCGGGAATACCCAGTGCGACCCAGGTTTTGAAATACTTCCAGTACAGCGGCGGCAAGGTGTCGCTGCCTGTGCGCACGGCTTCGGCCGCGATGTCGCGCAGGCGCATCTGCAGCCATACCACCGGCAGCCAGCAGGCCCCGGCCAGCACGTAGAGGATCACCGACCACATGATCCAGTGGCTGGTGAAGGGATAGCCGGCCAGGTGCATCATGTAGAAGCCGGTGGCCGGCTGGGCGATGGCGGTGGTGGCCGTGAACAGCCAGTCGGCGATCACGACGTATTTGCTGACCACGGCAATCGCACGCACGTCGCGGCTGACGTTCGCGAACAACATGTACCAGGCCGAGCCGATGCCGGTACCGAACAGGAAGGTCGACGACAGGATGTGCAGCCATTTCACGACGACGTAATCCATTATGTCTCCTCGTCTTCCAGTTGATACAGCAGCCAGATGGCGGCCAGCATCGGCAGATTCTTGGTCAGCGGTCCGTAGGGGTGGACCAGGAATTCCGGCAGTTTGAACGCAATCACCACCGTATAAAAACCGATCAGTCCCAATTGTGCCAGCCATAGCCAGCGCCGGCGTTTTATGAACAGGATGCCCAGGCCCAGCAGCAGGTCGAAGGCGGAGGCGCCATACAGCATCAGCGGCTGCAGCGCGGGCGGAATGCCGCTGCGCGCCAGCAGTTCGAGGCTAGCAGCCACCGGGTACACGAAGGCCGAGACGAAGGCCGTGACGATCCACACCAGCGCGATGCTGATGCGCAGGATCGGCAGCAGCCAGTCCAGCTTTGCACGCGCGCGTTCGGACCGCGCATCTAGGATGAAGGAAGCGATCGCCCGCGCCGGCCGCCCCAGCAGGCGCAAGGTCGGGCCGGGGTCGTCGGTGTTGCCGCGGTCGAGCATGCGCAGCGCTTCCGGATCGAGCAGGCCGCCCGGCAGCCAGCGGCCGACGTGCGCCAGTCCGCGCGCGACCGATCCCGGCAGGCGCAGTACGCGCAGCCTGTTCATCCCCATCGCGCCGCGCAAGGCGGCGAGGTAGTCGGTAAACGGCAGCGCTTGCGGTCCCACCAGCGCAATACGCTGCACGGTGCCGGCAGACGCAGCGCCGTCCTGGTCGACGTACAGGCGCCGGCGCAGCAGCGTAACGATGGCGGCCACCACATCATCGACGTGGATCGGCTGCACCAGCTGCGGCGCGTCGCCGAAGCGGACAGCGAAGGGCATCGAGGCCAGCGCCTTGAACACACGCGCACTGGTGCCGTCGCTGCCGTAGACCAGAGAAGGCTGGACGATGGCGGCGCGCAGCGGCAGCGTGGCCAGGTAGTCGTCGGCGGCCTTCTTCGAGAGGTGGTAGGCGGTGTCGGCCTGCGCATCGGCGCCCAGCGCCGACAGCTGCACGACCATGTGCACGTCGTGCGATTCGGCGCAGGCCGCGAACAGCGCGCGCGGGGTCTGCACGTGCAGCTTGTCGAAGGTCTGGGCGCCGCTCTCGCGGAAGATCCCGACCGTGTTGATCACCGCCTCGATGCCGGACAGGCGCGCCAGCCACACCGATTTGTCGGTATCTTTGCTGAAGTCGGCCTGGATGAAGGACAGGCGCTCGGGTCTTTGCTGAACATTGCTGGGCTTGACCTTGCGCACCGCGCAGATCACCTCGTGGCCTTCCGCCAGCAGCGCCTGCAGCAGATGCTGTCCAATGAATCCGCTTGCGCCCGTCAGCAAGATCCGCATGCACACCCTTTCGTAAAGGACCAATATGGAACCATGGAAAACTGCATGGCAGCGCGGCCTGGTCGGCGGCGCCACGTCCAGCCTGCTCTCGACCGCCGCCCTGGCCGCGTTCGGCCAACGCGAAGCCGGCAGCGCCTATGCCCCGACCAACGCCGTCAGCCACTGGCTGTACGGCGACGAAGCAGCTTCCCATTATGAAGTGTCGGCGCGTTATACGCTGCCCGGCTATGTGATCCACCATGGCAGCGCGATGTTCTGGGCGGTGCTGGTCGAGCGCTTGTGCGGAGGACTGTTCGATCGCAGGAACCCGGCGCTCACGCTGGGCGTCGGCACGGCATCGGCGGCCGTGGCCTGCTTCGTCGATTACCAGCTGACGCCGGACCGCCTGAAGCCGGGCTACGAAAAACACTTGTCGCGGCCATCGCTGGCGGTGGTGTATGGAATGTTCGGGATCGGACTGGCGCTTGGGGCGATGCTGAGCCGACGGGCGTAAAACGGCGTTCCCGATTTCGCGGGAACGCCGGATCAGCTTAGAAGCTGTAGTTAGCGCGGGCGTAGATGTAGCGGCCGCCCGTACCGAACGGCGTGTAGTTGGCGAACGGCGTATTGCTGGTCGTGTTCAGCGACGGCGGCAGCGTCTCCGAGTACTGGTCGAACAGGTTGTCCACACCCACGGCCAGCGCGATCTTCGACGTCAGCGCATAGCGGCCTTCGAGATCGACCAGCGTATGCGGATGGATCACGAAGTCGAAGGCTTGTGTCGTGCCCGGCGACAGCACCTCGCCGTAGCGGGTGGCGCGTGCGGTCACGCCCCATTGCGCCAGCTTCCAGTTCACGCTGGCCGTGATCTTGTTCTTCGGCTGGCCCTGCTCCATGGTCAGCACGTTCACGCGGTCGAACAGCACCGGCGCCGGGTTCAGCGCCGCCAGCTGGGCCGTGGTCGGCACCTTGTTGACGTCGGTGCGGTTGAAGTTGCCGGCCAGGGTGAAGTCGAAGCGGCCGCTGGCGCCCAGGTTCAGCGGATAGTTGGCGACGATATCGACACCCACGGTCTTGGTGTCGACGCCGTTGATGAAGAAGCGGCCGCCGCCCACGCCGGTGAAACCCTGCGAAACGATGTAGTTGCGCACCGCGGCCGAGGTCAGGTTCTCCGACAGCACGATGCGGTCGGTGACGTCGATGCTGTAGGCGTCGACGGTCAGGGTCAGCGGCTCGAAGCGCATCACCGCGCCGATCGAGTAGTTGGTCGATTTCTCGGCCTTCAGCGGCTTGGCGCCGAGCGCCACCGCGACCGGGTCGGTCGGCTTGAAGGTCGTGATCTCGAACGGCACGCCGTTGATGAAGTTGGTCGAGGTCGAGGTGAAATTCTGCTGCTGCAGCGAGGGCGCGCGGAAGCCGTTCTGCACCGCGCCGCGCAGGGCGAAGGTCTTGCTGAAATCGTAGCGTGCCGACAGCTTGCCGGACAGGTTGCTGCCGAAGTCCGAGTAATGCTCGCCGCGCACCGCCGCCGACAGCAGCAGCTGGTCGGTGACGTTCGCTTCCAGGTCGACGAAGGCGCCGATTGCGTTGCGGTGGGCGTCGGTCGCATTCGCCGGACGGAAGCCCGGGAACACCTGGGCGCCCGGTGCGGCCGGGGTGCCGTTCGCCAGCACTTCGCCGCCGTAGCGGTAGGAATCCGGTTCGCCGGCGTGCAGCTCATAGCCCTCGCGGCGCGCCTCGAGGCCGACCGCCACGTTCAGCGGCGAAGCCAGCGAAGCCGTGTCGATCTTGCGCACGCCGGTCAGGTTCAGCACCGTCTGGTCGTAACCGTAGCCGCCGGCGTCGAACACGGTCTTGCTGGACGCGCCGATCGAGCGGTTCAGGGTGTTCTGGATTTCGTAATCCATCTTGTTCTTGCCGTAGACGATGGACGCGTCCATGTCCCAGGCTCCCTGCGTCCAGGTCACGCCGCCGGCGGCGCTGTAGTCGTCCACGGTCGGGGCGATGATCGGCAGGAAGCCGTTCGGATAGATCGACGGGATGTTGCGCACGTCCTGCGGGGTGCGGAAGTAGCCGGCCGAACGGGCATCGCGGTTCTGGTAGCTGGCCCAGCCGTAGATCTTGACGTCGCCGCTCAGGTTGTTGCCGGCGTTGACGAACAGCGTCGACTGCTTCACTTCCGGCTCGCCGTACCAGGCGTCGAAGCGGTTGATGGTCAGTTCGCGCGGATCGTAGGCAGTGCCGGTCTTGGCGTACAGCTGGCGCATGTCGTAGCCGGCGCGCTCGGTATGCTCCTGGTTCTTGTATTCGGCGGCCAGGGTGACGTAGCCGCTTTCGCCCCACGGCAGGCCCTTCCAGGCGCTGACGGTGGTGGTCTGACCGTCGGTGCGCTTGCGCGAATTCGGTGCGGTCCAGGTGGCGCCGGCCGGGGCGACGTCGTTCAGCAGGTCGTATTCGGTCTTGTGCAGGCCGTAGACGACGGTGCCCTCGCCGCCGCTGCGGTCGGTGCGCAGGCGGACGTTGACCACGCCGGAGATCGCATCCGAGCCGTACTGGGCGGCGGCGCCGTCGCGCAGCACCTCGATGGTCTTGACCATGCTCGATGGAATCGTGTTCAGGTCGACCGCCGCCGAACCGCGGCCGATGCTGCCGTTCAGGTTGACCAGCGAGGACGCGTGGCGGCGCTTCGAGTTGACCAGCACCAGCGACTGGTCCGGCGCCATGCCGCGCAGCGTGGCCGGGCGGATCGTGTCGGTGCCGTCGGTCAGCGAGGGGCGCGGGAAGTTCAGCGAAGGCAGGGCGACAGCCAGGGCCTGGTTCAGTTCGGTGGAACCGTTGTTTTTGAGGGTGTCGGCGGAGATGATGTCGACCGGCGACGCAGTGTCCAGGGCGCTGCGGTTGGCCACCCGGGTACCGGTGACGACCACCGTATTGGCATTGCCGGGTGTGGCGCTGGCGCTGGCGGTATCGCCGGTTTCCTGGGCCTGGGCGGCGCCTGCGAACAGCGAGGCAATCGACAGGGCGAGGAGGGTTTTTTGCGGTGCAAATCCTTGTTTCATCTCTTGTTCCTGCTTGTTGGGATGAAACGATACTGTCTTGCGTGTGTATCCTTGTCAATTCAGCCAGTTTGCAAAGATGTAATTACGCAACAACCCCCTTCGACCCTGCGCCTGTCAGGAAGGCGTAAGCCAAGCTCAACCGTGGTCAGGCTTCTTGCCGCGCAAACGCTGGACGATCGTCACGCCCAGCAGCACGACGGCGCCGACGAGCACCCCGGCCACGGCGTCGATCAGGGTCGGCGTCACCGCCGCCAGCAGGCCGCCAATAACCGGCACCCCGGCCACGGCATGGGCCGCGCTCTCCGCCAGGTGGTGCAGCGGTTCGAAGGCATGGCCGATGATGCCGCCGCCGACCATGAACATGGCGACGGTGCCGATCACCGACAGCGCCTTCATCAGGCGCGGCGCGGCGGCCAGCAGCAGGTTGCCGATGGCGCGCGTGGTGGCGCCGCTCTTGCGGCTCAGGTAGAGGCCGAGGTCGTCGATCTTGACGATGCCGGCCACCACGCCGTAGACCCCGATCGTCATCGCCACCGCCACGGCAATCAGGGCCGCAACCTGGGCGCCGAAGGACGCGCCCTGCTCGTTGACCACGCCCAGCGCGATCACGATGATTTCCGCCGACAGGATGAAGTCGGTGCGCACCGCGCCCTTGATCTTTTCCTTTTCGACCTCGCGCATGTCGGCGTTCGCCGCCAGCGCCGTCGCCAGCTCTTCCTCGTGGGCGGCATCCTCGGCGTCGCTGTGCAGGAATTTGTGGGCCAGCTTTTCGAAGCCCTCGAAGCAGAGGTAGGCGCCGCCCACCATCAGCAGCGGCGTGATCGCCCAGGGGATGAAAGCGGAGATCGCCAGCGCGGCCGGCACCAGGATCGCCTTGTTCTTCAGCGAGCCGACCCCGACCGCCCAAACGACCGGCAGTTCGCGGTCGGCGTTGACGCCGGTGACCTGCTGGGCGTTCAGGGCCAGGTCGTCGCCGAGGACGCCGGCCGTCTTCTTGGCTGCCACCTTGCTCATCAGGGCGACGTCGTCGAGCACGCTCGCGATGTCGTCGATTAACGCCAGCAAACTGCCTGCAGCCATTGTTCTTCTCCCAATATCATTTGGCCACATCTTACCCGACGCGTCATGACACCCTCACACGGTTCAGACGCGTTTTTTGCGTTTCATCCCTGAAAATCTGCATCTCGTCGCTTTCCGGACGAGGCCCCGTGCGGCCCTACGTATAGTGACAACATTGGCTGCGGTACAGCAGCCTTGCCGACGAAGGAGATGCCATGACCACCAATTTCGCGAATTTTGCCAAACTCGATCTGCCGGTCGCACCGCGCCGCCGCGCCCGTCCGCCGAAGCGCAAGACCCGCATCACGATCTACCTCGACGATGAAGTGCTGGACGAGTTCCGCTCGCGCGCCGAGCGCACCGGCACCGGCTACCAGACCCTGATCAACGCCGCCCTGCGCACCCGTCTGGCTGTGCAGGAGGCACCGCTCGTCCCCGCCTGAACCTGCCCAAAACGCAGGAAGCCCGCCACGACAGGGCGTACGGGATGCGTGCGCCTTGTCTGGAGATTACACTGGGCAATTAATTATGCTAATCTTCCGGCTCTTTCAACCCGGAGGATTTATGAAAAAAGGCGAACTGATCGCTGAATTTGCGAAGCGTACCGAAATGTCGGGTGCGGCTGCCAACGAAGCAGTCAACACCATCATCGACATCATCACCGAACGCCTGAAAAAGGGCGACACGGTCGGTATCACCGGCTTCGGCACCTTCTCGATCACCAAGCGCGCTGCCCGTAAAGGCCGCAACCCGGCAACCGGCGAAGTCATCAAGATCGCTGCATCGAAGACCCCGCGCTTCGCTGCCGGTGCGACCCTGAAGGCCGCCGTCAACCCGAAGAAGAAGTAATCTGTATCTCCGCGGCGGGCCGCAGTCCGGTACGATCCGGTTCCTGCGCGCCCTGCCCGCTCCCCATATCCGCTTCACCCCCTATTCTCCCGTCCCAGCATGCTGCTCTCCACCTGGATCGCTTTCGTCATCGCCGGCGTCCTGATCGCCATTTCGCCCGGTTCCGGCGCCGTGCTGTCGATGTCGCACGGCCTGGCCTACGGCCTCAAAAAGGCCAGCGCTACCGTGCTGGGACTGCAGCTGGGCCTGATCCTGGTGCTGGTCATCGCCGGCGCCGGCGTCGGCTCGCTGGTGCTGGCTTCCGATACCGTCTTCACCGCCGTGAAGATCGCCGGCGCGCTGTACCTGATCTGGCTGGGCATCGGCCAATGGCGCGCGAAAGCCAAGGCGAGCGGCGTGCCGACCGCCGGCCTGGCGGCCCATCCCTCGTTCCGCCAGCGCGTGCTGACCGGCTTCCTGACCAACGCCACCAACCCGAAAGGGATCATCTTCATGGTCGCGGTGCTGCCCCAGTTCATCTCGAAAGAGGGTTCGATGCTGCTGCAGCTGGCGATCCTGGGCGTGACCATGGTGACCATCGACACCACCGTGATGCACGGCTACGCCTTCCTGGCCTCGTCGATGCAGCGTTTTTTCCGCGACGAGCACGCGGTCAAGATGCAGAACCGCTTCTTCGGCGCCGTGCTGATGGTGATGGGCTGTCTCCTTTTCCTGGTCAAGCGCGGCCACTCGTGAAATAACTATTTCGCAACGATTTGTAACTGTTGTCGACGGTACTTGTCCCTGCCGCGTTGTTGCTGGTAAAAGAGCCTTAAGTGCGCCCAACAACAACCCACGCTGGAGACTTGCGATGTCCAATCCGATCCTGAAGACGGCCCTGGCGCTGGCTTTTACCACTTTGTCCGCGTTGGCCGTAGCGGCGGACGAACCGCCGGCGCGTATCGGCCGCATCGCGCTCACCCAGGGCATCGTCAGCATCGGCGGTGACGTCGGCGCCGAGATGAGCCCGGCCCAGGTCAACTGGCCGGTCACCTCGGGCAACATGCTCACCACGGGGCTCGGCGCCCGCACCGAGTTGCGGATCGGTTCGACCTCGATCCGCCTGGATGGCGACTCCTCGCTCGAAATCATCGAACTGGACGACGACAGCATCCGCCTGCGCCTGCATTACGGCAGCGCCAGCGTGCGCGTGCTGAACCCGGACGTGCTGCGCGGCTTCGAATTGCTTACGCCGCAGGCGCGCGTGCATTTGCAGGAGCCGGGCCGGGTGCGCATCGATGCCGAACGCGTGCGCGACACCAGCGCGATCAGCGTGTTCGCCGGCGTGGCGCTGGTCGAATCGGGCGGCTCGCAGCTGGCGGTACGCGCCGGCAAGCGCCTCGACGTCAACGACGACGACATGCGCACCGCCAGCGCCGTGCAGGACGCCTTCGATAGCTGGTCGGCTTCGCGCGACCGGGTCGAGGACAACGCGGCCTCGGCACGCTATGTGACGTCCGAAATGACCGGCTACGAAGACCTCGACCGCTACGGCAGCTGGCGCTCGGACAGCGAATACGGCCCGCTGTGGACGCCGCAGGTGGCCGCCGACTGGGTGCCCTACCGCGACGGCAGCTGGACCTGGATCGACCCCTGGGGCTGGACCTGGGTCGACAACGCGCCGTGGGGCTACGCGCCCTTCCACTACGGCCGCTGGGTCTTCGTGAACCGCCGCTGGGCCTGGGCGCCGGGCAGCCGCGCCGAACGCCTGGTGTGGGCGCCGGCGCTGGTCGGCTGGGTTGGCGGCGCCGGCTGGAACATCACCTTCCGCGACCGCAGCCACCGTCCGGGCTTCGGCTGGTACCCGCTGTCGCCGCACGACCGCTACGTGCCCTCCTACCACGTGTCCGAAGACCGCCTGCGCTGGCTGAACCACCACGTGCGGCCCGATCCGCGCCGCCCGCGCGACTACCGCCCGCAAGGCCTGACCGTGGTGCCGCAGGACCGCTTCGGCCCCGGCGGCCGGGTCAACGTGCCGCGCGCACCGATCGCCACCGTGCCGCCGACCATGGTGCACAACGGCCAGAACATCGGCATTCCGCCCGCCAGCGCCCCGCCGGCGCCGCCCGCACGTCCGCACCGCGGCAGCATGGTGGATCGCGACCACGACGGCCGCCCCGATCGTCTGCAGAGCGGCCGAATCGAGGCTGGCCGTATCGACCGCGACGGTGACGGTACACCTGACCGCTTCGAAGGCAGGCGCTTCGACCGTACCGGCGACCGCGACGGCGGACCGGGCCGCCCCGACCGCCCGCAGAGCGGCCGCATCGAAACGGCACGCGTTGAACGCGACGGTTTCACCCGCCAGCGTCCGCCGGTACAGCAGCAGGCCCCGGGTCTGGTGCCGGTGCCGCCGCCGGTCCAGGCCCAGCCGGTCGTGAGCCCGACGCCGCATCTGCCGCCGTCGCCGCAGCCGGTGGTGAGCCCGGCGCCGCAGCCGCTGAGCACCGGCAACGTGCCCTCGCCGCCGCCCGTCAACCAGGGCTGGCAGCGTCCTGACCGCCGCGACTGGAACGAGAACAACCGCGATCGGCGCGAAAGCCGCGGCAACGACGAGCCGCGCCGCGAGCGTTGGGACGAGCGCCGCGACGACGAGCGCAGTGCGCGCCGTCCGGCAACGCCGCCGGTATCGATGGCGGCGCCGGCCGCCCCGGTGCAGCAGACGCCCGTGATGGTGGCGCCGCAGCCCGCCCCACAGCAGATGCCGGAAGCGCGCTTCGAGCGTCCGCACCGCGGCGATGGCGAACGCAGCCGTGAAGCGCCGCAGCGCTTCGCAGCGCCTGCACCCGCGCCCGCGCCGGCCGCACCAGCGCCTGCCCCAGCTCCGGCACCGGTCGCGCGCCCTGCACCGCCGCCACCACCGCAGCCGCAGGTGAGCGCCGCGCCGCGTCCGGCGCCGGCCCGCGCCGAGGAGCGCAAGCGCGGCGACGAGCACGGTCGCCAGACCGACCGTTAAGCCTGCCCCATCCGGGTTGCGTCTCCGGCGCAACCCGGACGGATTGGCTACAATGCTGGTTTTACAGGAGTGGCCATGGACCCGAAAGAATCCCTCATCGAATACCCCAGCGATTTCCCGATCAAGGTGATGGGCGCGACGCATGAGACCTTCGCGCCGACCATCCTCGAGCTCATCGTCCTGCACGACCCGACTTTCCACGAAGGCAAGATGGAAGTGCGTCCCTCGTCCAAGGGCGCCTACACCGGCCTGACCGTTACCGTGCGCGCGACCAGCCGCGAGATGCTGGACAAGCTCTACACCGAGCTGTCGAAGCACCCGATGGTCAAAGTCGTCCTCTAAGCAACACTGAGCAACAGCAATCGAGGTCCTGCGGGCACGGGACATGAGCCTGGCTTATAATGTCGAGGCATTCCATTCCCGTCCCCACAGTTTCCATGCCAGCGAACCGCCCTGCCATCCGTGAGCTCGGCCGCGCCGATTACGATACCGTCTTCGCCGCCATGCGTGCCTTCACGGATGCGCGCACGCCCGATACCCCCGACGAACTCTGGATCGTCGAGCACCCGCCGGTGTACACGCTCGGCCTCGGCGCCGACCCCGGCCACGTCCTGAACGCGCACGGCATTCCCGTGGTGCAAACCGACCGCGGCGGCGAAGTGACCTACCATGGTCCGGGCCAGGTCGTGATCTACCTGCTGATGGACCTGCGCCGCAACAAGCCGGGCGGCAAACTGTATGCGCGCCAGTTCGTCAACAAGATCGAGCAGGCGGTCATCGATGTGCTGGCGGCGTATAATCTCGCGGGTGAACGCGTCGACGGCGCGCCTGGCATCTACATTGCCGACGGACCGCGCAAGGGCGCCAAGATCGCCGCCCTCGGCCTGAAAGTGCGCGGCAACGGCTGCACCTACCACGGCGTATCGCTGAACGTGGCGATGGATCTGGCGCCGTTCACCTGGATCAACCCGTGCGGCTATTCCGGGCTGGCCACGGTGGACATGCGCAGCATGGGCGTGGAAGCGCCGCTGGCCGACGTCCAGCAGGCGCTGGCGCAGGCGCTGGTGCGCCATCTGGCCGTCGAGCCAGAAGCTGCAACGATCAACTCCAACTGAACGCCCATCGGGCGAAAGAGCAAGAGCACATGACTTCCGAAATCGATACCGGCACCGCAGCAGCTGCTGCCTACAACGCCAGCGCCAAGCAAAAAGGCTCGGACAAGACCTCGCGCATCCCGATCAAGATCGTGCCGATCGAGCAGCACGAGCGCCTGAAAAAGCCGGACTGGATCCGCGTCAAGGCCGCCACCGCATCGTCGCGCTTCTACGAGATCAAGGACATCCTGCGCGCCAACAATCTGGTAACCGTGTGCGAGGAAGCCAGCTGCCCGAACATCGGCGAATGCTTCGGCAAGGGCACCGCCACCTTCATGATCATGGGCGACAAGTGCACCCGCCGCTGCCCGTTCTGCGACGTCGGCCACGGCCGTCCGGATCCGCTGGATGTGAATGAGCCGGGCAACCTGGCCAAGACCATCGCCGACCTGCGCCTGTCCTATGTCGTGATCACCTCGGTCGACCGCGACGACCTGCGCGACGGCGGCGCCGGCCACTTCGTCGAGTGCATCCAGAAGACCCGCGCATTGAGCCCGAACACCAAGATCGAAGTGCTGGTGCCGGACTTCCGCGGCCGCCTGGAAAAGGCGCTGAACATCTTCGCCGACGGCCTGCCGGACGTGATGAACCACAACCTGGAAACCGTGCCGCGCCTGTACAAGGAAGCGCGCCCGGGCGCCGACTACCAGCACTCGCTGGTGCTGCTGCGCGACTTCAAGGCCAAGTACCCGAACGCCGTCACCAAGTCCGGCCTGATGGTGGGCCTGGGCGAAACCGACGAGGAAATCCTGGAAGTCATGCGCGACATGCGCGCGCACGACATCGACATGCTGACCATCGGCCAGTACCTGGCGCCGTCGAACTCGCACCTGCCGGTACGCCGCTACGTGCACCCGGACACTTTTAAAATGTTCGAAGAGAAGGCCTATGAGATGGGCTTCGTGCACGCGGCCGTGGGCGCGATGGTGCGTTCGTCGTACCATGCGGACCAGCAGGCGCATGAGGCGGGCGTGGCGGCATAAGCCTTACGCCCCCAGCCACGAACCCCAGCGCCGGCGCCCGGCCCTGGGGTTTTTTGTTATTGGGCTTTGCGGCGGCGGGCGGCGAACCCTGCCAGGCCGAGGCCGACCAGCGCCAGGCTGGCGGGTTCCGGCACGTCTCCCGACGGTGCAATCGCGATGGCTTGGCCGGCCACGCTTTCGATCGCGCCGTTGCCCAGGCTGAGGGTGCCGACGCCGCTCTGGGTGTCGAAGGTCCAGTTGGCGCTGACATAACCGTAGTTGCCGCTGCCAGTCACGAAGCCCAGGTATTTGTTGGTGAAGGACTGGGTCCAGGCGCCGTCGACGATGCCGTCAAACATCGCATAAAAGTAGTTATCGTCCTCCGGCAAAGTCCGGTTGCCGAGCGTTGCCGCCGACACCAGGCTGCCTGCCGACAACGTTTTCAGGAAGTTGTACTCGCCGTCGACGCCGAAGCTGCCGCCGGCGATTTCCAGGTCGAGGAAAGAACTCGATGTACCCGGATCCAGGCGCAGGACTGTACCCAAGGGCAGGTTCACATCGACCTGCACGTAATCTCGCGGGTCGATACCGTCTTCAGCTGAAAAATCTTCCCAGTCGCGGCCCTGGGTAATCGATTGGTTCACCGAAAACGATACCGGTACGGCGCCTGCATGGACCGCGGTAATGGCGAGCATGGCTGCGCCCAGAAATTGCTTCATCATGACAGTTTTTCTGAATCTCAATAATTGTTAAATGCAATGTTTATACCAGAAAACAAATAAGATTTTATTAACTGTTCAATCGTGCGCGGGGTAGTACAAGCTTGTTTGCCGCGCGCATCTCCCTGCCGTACCGCAGCGTATCCGCTATAGTGCTGCCAATCAGATATCACCCGGCAGCCAGATGAAGTATTCCCAAAACAACGACGACGACACCAACCTGGGCGACGACGACGCCTTCCTCGAACACGACCTGAAACTGGCCGCGCGCGGCGTCGAGCTGGTCAAGATGGAAGGCCGCGTCTTCCTGCGCTTCAGCGGCGCAGTGCGCGTCGACGGCCTCCACGTCGACTACCGCCTGGTGCCGGCGCGCGGCGTGCTGGCCAAGCCGAGCAAGTGGCGCAAGATGGACCTCGGTGCGCGGCGCGAACTCGTCGAAGAACGCGCCACCCGCGACGCCATCGACGACCTCAACCAGGACGTCGAGGAATTCGTGCGCGAGATCGCCGACCAGTGCGAGGACGCCGGCTTCGACCCGATGCTGTTCCTGCACGTGCTGGAAGAACTGGAAACCTCCGAGCCGGCCGAGTACGTGTTCGAGCGCATCCACCAGCGCCTCGAGCACGCCGTCGAACGCGACCAGGAAGAGCGCCACGCCGCGCGCACCAAAGAAAGCATCAACCTCGCCGAGTATCCGCAATCCTTCGAGGTGGCCAGCAAGATGGCGCGCCGCTTCATCGCCCTGCTTGGGCCGACGAACTCGGGTAAAACCCACCGCGCGATGGAGCACCTGGCCCAGGCCGAGAGCGGCGTCTACCTGGCGCCGCTGCGCCTGCTGGCACTGGAAAACTACGAACGCCTGCAGGGTGTCGTGAAGGAGGATGGCGAACCGCTGGCGGTCAGCCTGGTCACCGGCGAAGAGCGCCGCCTGGCCGAGAATGCCACCCACGTCGCCAGCACGGTCGAGATGCTCGACACCAGGACGCGGGTCGAGGTGGCGGTGATCGACGAGATCCAGATGCTGGCCGACCGCGACCGCGGCGCCGCCTGGACCGCCGCCGTGTGCGGGGCACCTGCGTCGGTCGTCTACCTGGTCGGGGCGCCGGAAGCGCGGCGCGCGATCGAGGCGCTGGCCGAGCGCCTGGAATGTCCGCTCGAGGTACACGTGCTTAAGCGCAAGGCGCCGCTGTCGATGGAGCCGAGCGCCGTGCGCAAGATCCGGAATCTGCGGCGCGGTGACGCCGTCATCGCTTTTTCGCGCCGTAATGTGCTGATGTGGCGCGACATGATCACCGAGATGGGTCTGTCGGTCGCCACGGTGTACGGCAATTTATCTCCGGAAGTGCGGCGCGCCCAGGCCGAGCGTTTCCGCGAAGGGCAGGCCGACATCGTGGTCGGCACCGACGCCATCGCCATGGGTTTGAACATGCCGATCCAGCGCATCGTGATGACGACTGCCGTGAAATACAATGGCGTCGAGGAAGAAGAGATTTCGGCGGCGCTGGCCAAGCAGATCGCGGGCCGGGCAGGGCGCTATGGCGTGCATGAAGAAGGTTTTGTGGCCGGCTACGACGACGACACCCACGACATCATTCGCTCTTTGATGAAAGAAAAGATCCCGCCGGTCAAAGCCAGCGGCTTCGCGGTGGCGCCGTCGATCGAGCAATTGCACAGGATCTCGTCGGTGACCGGCGAGACTTCGCTGGTGAAATTGCTGAAGCGTTTTGTCCACAACATCGACGTGCCGGACGGCTTTTTCTATCCGCGCATCACGGAAGAGCAGAACGAGCGCGCCGAGTGGCTGGACACGCTCGACCTGAGCGTGGCCGAGAAGTTCACGATGTCGCTGGTACCGATCTCGACCCGCGTGCCGACCTTGGAAAGCGCCTGGAGCCACTGGGCGCAATCGCTGGCGAGAAAGAAGATCTGCAAGCTGCAGCCGCATCCGCAAGAAATGTTCTGGCAGAACCTGCAGGAAGTCGAAGACACCTGCCGCATGTACTCGGCCTACGCCTGGCTGGGTTACCGGATGCCGGAGTATTTCCCCAGCATCGAGCTGGCCCAGCAGCTGGCACGGGAGGCGTCGGAGCGCGTCGACTCGCTGCTGCAGCAGCAGAATGCGGCGGCGCGCAAGCGGCAATCCAAAAAGGAGAGAGGCCGCTGGTAAACCAGGGTTTCAGTACGTGCGCCGGTCCGGTTGCCCCTTGGCATCCAGCTTGAGCACGCCCGGAATCCGGCGCAACTTGTCCAGCAGCGTATGGAAATCGCTCTCGGACATGCGAGAAAAGGCAATCAGCACATCGTCCACGTTTGACGCCTCTTCCTGTTGCTGGACGATGAAGGTGCTGATGCGGCTGGTTACCGGGCCGAGCTGCTGCTCCAGCACGTGCAGCGTCAGCCGTCCGCGTTCCGCCGAGATCATGACCTCGCGCTTCTGCCGCGAAGAAAAGTAGCGCCGTTCCAGCGGCTTGATGCCAGCCAGGATGATCAGGATGATGATGGTGGCGGACACTGCGGCAAGGTAAAGTCCGCCGCCGGTGGCCAGGCCGATCGCCGCCACCGTCCACAGGCTGGCCGCGGTGGTGAGGCCGCGGACGATCTCGCCGCGCAGCAGGATCGAACCTGCACCCAGGAAGCCGATGCCGGACACGACCTGCGCCGCAACACGCGAGGGATCGAGCGAGACATGTTCATGTTCCAGCACGTCCATGAAGCCATAGGCGGAGACGATCATGAACAGGCAGGAGCCGACGCAGACCAGCATGTGGGTGCGCAACCCGGCGGCCCATGACAGGCGCTCGCGTTCGAATCCGACCGCCCCGCCGAGCAGCGCTGCCAAACCAAGACGCGTAATCAGTTCAAGATGGGGAAGCAAATTGATCCTTTGCCAAATGGTCAACCCATCTTATCACGCGCTATCCAGGGGAGCTGTCAGGCTGGCTTCTCCGGCAACATGACGCGTTGCACCGCCTCCAGCCATTCCTCCCAAAGGGTCGGATCCCTGGGCTGCCCATCGGCCCCGAGCCTGTACTCGCTGACCAGGTCGGCCAGGTCGCTGGATTCGGTCAGCTCGACCTCGCGCTGGAGAAACGCCAGCATGGCCCGGTAGGCCTGCTCGACCGTCATCGTGTTGTCCGCTGTGTTCATGTTCGCGCCTCCTTCGATGGCCACAGCTTAACGTGTTCAGGGCCGGCAGCGCGCCGTGATCCCGGTGCCGTCGGCGCCTGCCACCGGGATGTCGGAAGGGGGCGTGCCATTTCCCAGTACCACGGTGTCGCCACCGACATAGCGCAGCGGCAGTTCTTCGCCGGCGTAATCGGTGAGGTCTTGCGGCACGTAGATGGCGAAGCGGTAATCCAGGTTCGTATAAAAGCCATGGCGGAACACCTGGCTGGGCGGGCCTTCGTGGATCTCGGCGGCAATGGCATCGACGATGGCGGCGGTGTCGGTGCGCGTGTTCAGGTCGATCGAGTCGTCCAGGCGCAGCGTGTAGGGCCGCAGCGGGCCGAAGCGCCGGCCGCCGAACTGGACGCGGAAGCGGTCGATGTCGTAATAGAAGGCCGGGACGTTGGCGCCGGTGACGTCCACGCTGCACACCACGAACACGGCCCAGAAGCCCTGCGATTCCAGCGGCTGCACGAAGCGGATCGATTCGTTGCGGCGCAGGGTGACCGGGTTGCGGAAATCGATGCGGTGCACGTTGGCGACATGCTGGTAATGGACCACGACGGTATTGCGCAGCCCGGTATCCACGCTCGCGCAGCCGGCTGCCAGCAGGCAGGGGAGCATCATAAGAAAGGTGAATGGCTTGCGCATGAGGTCTCCAGCGAACGCGTCAAGCTTGGACCAGGCAGACAGCGCCGGTTTGCGGGAGGTCAGGCGTGCGCGGGTGTGTTTCAGCTTGCGCTCAGCGATTTCTGCAGCAGCGCGTGCAGCGAGGCGAAATCCGGTTCGCCCAGATAGCGCTTGAGGATCTTGCCGTCCTTGCCGATGACGAAGGTGGTCGGCGTCATCGCCACGTCGCCGAACTGCTTGGCCAGGTCGCCGCCCGAGTCGAGCGCCACCTTGAACGGCAGCTTGCGCGTCTCGGCGTAGTTCAGGACATAGTTAGGCGGGTCGTAGCTCATCGCCACGGCCACGAATTCCAGGCCCTGGCCCCGGAACTTGTTATAGGTCTCGACCATCTGCGGCATTTCTTTCACGCAGGTGGCGCAGGACGTTGCCCAGAAATTGACCATCACCACCTTGCCGCGCAGGTTCTGCGAGCTGATCTTCTGGCCGTCGATGCTGATGAAGGTGACGTCGGGCGCGGTCGGCTGCTGGCTGAAGGCGGCAAAGCCGATGCCGGCGATCGCCAGCACGGCGGCGCCGATCAGCGCGGGCTTGAGCCAGGAACGATTGGAAGCGGAGGCGGTCATGGGTTCATCTCATCCGTGAACGGGCGACAGGCCATTATATGCCTCTCGCCCTTTCCCGGCTTATTGCGCAGGCTGCGGCGCCGACTGCGGCTGCATCGCGCGCAAGTCTTCTTCGCTGATGTATTCGAAAATTTTCACGACGCGGATCACGCCCGCCACGCCTTGCGCGACCTGGGCGGCGATGTTGCCTTCGCGCTGGGTCACCAGGCCCATCAGGTAAACGTTGCCGCGCTCGGTGACGACCTTGAAGGAATTCGCCGAGACAGTCTTCTTGTCGGCCAGGCTGATCTTGACCTTGCTGGTGATCAGCGCATCGTTCGAACGCGAGGTATAGCTCGACGGGCCGGCCACGACCAGTTCGTTGATCACGTTGTCGACGTTGGTGATGGTGCGCACTTCCTTTTCGACGGCTTGCTTCATGGCGTCATCGCGCACTTCGCCGGTCAGCAGCACCTTGCGGTTGTAGCTGTTGACGTTGACGTGGCCGGCGTCGCCGACGAGCTGCGGCAACTGGGTCTCGGCCTTCACGGCGATCGCCTTGTCTTCGGTCTGGGCGCCCAGGGTGCGGCGGTCGGTGGTCGCCATCGCGCCCGCGACCATGCCACCGGCAACCACGGCCACGCAGCCTTGCAGCGAGACCAGCAGGGAACCGAGCAGGGCGGCGGTCAGGACGGCTTTCTTAACTTGCATCTTCTTCTCCGAACAGGGCGACGTCGATACCGTCGCAAATACTGTGGATCGCCACCAGGTGCACTTCCTGGATGCGCGCGGTGCGTGCGTGCTGCACGTTGATGTGCACGTCGGCCTCGGTCAGCAGCTTGGCCAGCTTGCCGCCGTCCTTGCCGGTCAGCGCGACCACGCGCATCTCGCGCTCGAGCGCCGCTTCGACCGCCGCGACCACGTTGCCGGAATTGCCGGAAGTCGAGATCGCCAGCAGGATGTCGCCGGCCTGGCCCAGGGCCTGGACCTGCTTGCTGAAGATTTCGTTGAAGCTGTAATCGTTGCCGACCGCGGTGATGATCGAGGTGTCGGTGCTCAGCGAGATCGCGGGCAGCGGGAAGCGCTCGCGCTCGAAGCGGCCGACCAGCTCGGCAGCGAAGTGCTGGGCGTCGCCGGCGGAACCGCCGTTGCCGCATGCCAGGATCTTGTTGCCGTTGGACAGGGCATTGAACATCAGTTCGATGGCCTGGGAAATGGGTTCTGCCAGCAGCTGGCCCGACTTCAGTTTGAGTTCGGCGCTTTCCTGGAAATGGGCGAGGATGCGTTGAGTATTCATGGTCGAAGATTATAGTGCAGCGGCAAGGTCTACCGCGCAAGTGGGGTAAAAAATGCTTACACTTCAATAGGATTCGATGGCGTTCCGTAACCATTCGAGTTGGCCGCCATCGATTGCGACGACGTCGATGCGGCAGGGCGGCATGCGCTGGAAACGCTGCAGGTAAAACTGGGCGGCGCGCAGGATGCGGCGGATTTTCGCCGGGGTGATGCTGGCGGCAGCGCCGCCGCGCGAACGGTCGGCGCGCTGACGCACCTCGACGAAGACCAAGGTGGCGCCCTCGCGCATGACGAGATCGATCTCGCCCAATTTACACCGGAAGTTCGCTTCGATCAGCACTAAACCGTGGCGCTGAAGATACGCCAGTGCCGATTCTTCCCCTTTGCGGCCCTGTTCCTGCTTCGGCGACAGGCGGGCCGGCCACATCTCAGGGCCCCGCTTCGACGGGTTCGAAATTGCCGTCGCGGTAGACGGCCATGGCTTCGCGCCGCTGCAGGCGCGGCCCGCTCGGGTCGACGTCGAGCCGCCCGGTCACGCCGTCGATGACGAAGGGGCCGCCGGGACGCAGCGCCAGTTCGCGCGCGACCAGGAAGGCGTCGATGCCAAGCGCGTACAGGCGGTTCATGGTCAGCGGCTGTTCAAGCTCGAGCGGTCGCGGGTAGACCATCACCGCGCGGTGGTCGGGCCGCACCAGCCAGGGCACGTCGACCAGGCGCAGTCCGTTCAGCTCGCTCATCGCCATGCCGGGCGCGCGGCCCGGATTGCCGGCGCTGCCGGCGTAGCAGGGAATCGCGGTGCCGGTCTGGGCACGCACCTGGCGCAGTTCGACCACGTCGAGCGCGGCGAACAGCAGCTCGGGCGGATCGACGTCCAGCCGCGCTTTCAGGTCGGACATCGCGCCCTGGTCCACGCGGCCCTCGGCGGACGGCATGGGGAAGCGCTGCCCGGTATGGCCGAGTTCGTTCCAGCGCGCTTCGAAAGCGCTGGCGGCGCGCTGGGCCCAAGGCGCATTGCCGGTGAGGATCAGTACGCGTCCCTGGGGATGCTCGCGCGCCGCCCACTCGGCCGCCTGTCTGGCTTCGTCTTCGATCGAGAGGCCGGCCACCAGCATGCCGCGCGGCAGATTGCCGCGGGGTTCGGGGTGATTGAGGGCAACGGTCGGCCGGGTGATGTTGCCGCCGGCCGCCAGTGCGCTGACGGCGGGGCGGGCCAGCGGGCCGACGATGACGTCGTGCGACCTGGCCGCATCGGCATAGGAGGCGAGCGCATCGGCAGTGCCGTCGCCGGTGGACACCAGGTCGACCGTCATGCCGGTGCCGTCGCGTTCGACGCTGGCCATGAAGCCGGCGCGCACCGCTTCGGCAGCGCCGCCCAGGGTAGAAGAATTCATCGGCAGCAGCAGGGCCACGCGGACCGGGCCGGCGCCGCGTGCCGCAGGTGCCGTGCCGGCACTGGGGCCAGGTTCCTGGCCCGGCAGCAGGATCGGCGCGGTCTGCACCGGCGCCGGTTCCGCTTCGCGCGCGGGCGGCACGTAGCGCGACGCGGGTTCCGGTTCGGGGCAGGCGTAGTCGCCGCTGCGGGGACTTGTGTTTGCGCCTTTGGGCGCGCACAATCCGTGCGGCTCGTCGAGGCTCACCGTGCTGCAGCCGGCCGCCAGAACCACCATCAGTCCCGCGCCCAGCGCCTTGAGTTTTTTAATCAGCATCCGATCCCCCATGACCTCCACCGAGTCCAGCCAGTCCAGCCAGATCGCCAGCTTGCCCGTCCTGGGCGAGGCAGCCCAGCAGTCCTATCCTACCGCAACGCTTTACGTGGTGGCCACACCGATCGGCAACGTCACCGACATCACCCTGCGCGCGCTGCACACGCTGCTGATCGCCGACGTCGTCGCCTGCGAGGACACGCGCAAGACCGGTGCGCTGCTGACGCGCTTCGGCCTGAACAAACAGATGGTCGCGGCGCACCAGCACAACGAACGCGAAGTGGCCGAGAAGCTCGTCCAGCGCCTGCGCGCGGGCGAGCGCGTGGCGCTGGTGTCGGATGCGGGCACGCCGGCCGTCTCCGACCCGGGCGCGCGCATCGTCGACGCGGTGCGCGATGCCGGCCTGCACGTGGTGCCGGTGCCCGGCGCCTCGGCGGCCATCGCGGCGCTGTCGGCCAGCGGCCTGGTGAACGACCGCTTCCATTTTGTCGGCTTTTTGCCGGCCAAGGCCAAGCAGCGCGAAACGGAACTGGCCCAGCTCAAACGCGAGACCTCGACCCTCGTGATCTATGAGGCACCGCACCGCATCACCGACTGCGTCGAGGCTCTGGCCGCCGTGTTCGAGCCGACGCGTCAGGTCGTGTTCGCGCGCGAGCTGACCAAGATGTTCGAGGAAATCCACCGCTGCCCGCTCAGTGATGCGCTGGCCTGGGTCAAGGCCGACCAGCACCGCGAGCGCGGCGAATTCGTGGTGCTGGTCGAAGGCGCGGCGCCGAACGAAGACGAGGGCCAGGCCGAGGCCGAGCGCATCCTGCAGATCTTGCTTACCGAATGCTCGGTGAAGCAGGCGGCCAACCTGGCGGCGCAGATCACGGGGCGCAAGAAGAATGCGCTGTACGAGCGCGCCCTGCAGATCAAGGGCGAGGCCTGAACTTCTGCGTCGGCGCTACCACTTGCAGCCGCTGTCCTTCTTGTCCATCGCCAGGAAGATCGGCGCCAGCAGGCCGCCCGGCACGCCATCCTTGCAATCCGGCCGCTTGGCGCCCTTGATCCCACGCTCCAGTTTCGTTTCAGTCTGCAGGGGCGGCGGCGGCAGGCGTTCCAGCGCCGTGCCCACTTTTGCCGGATCCGGTTCGTTCGCCACCCTGCGCGCCGTGCTGCGGGCGGCGTCCAGGTTGAAGCGCGGTTCGGCGCGCGGCGCCGGCGCCGGTTCTGTTGGCGTCGGGGTATCGACAGTGAACGATTTTTCTTCCGGTGTTGCCGGCTGCGCTGGTACGGCGATGATGCGGCGCGGCGTCCGGTTACGGGCCGGTTTCGCTTGCACTTCGGGCTGGGGTGAAGAGCGCAGCGGTTCCGCCACCGGCGGTGTTGTCAGCGCCGGTGCAGCCTGAAGCCGCACGGTCAGCGGCTCGCTCGTGGCCGCGGGCAGGGCAGGGGACCGCGGCTGACGGTATATCGCCAGCAGCAGCACGTGCGCGGCCAGCGAAATGGCAATGCCTGCCGCCACGCGCCGCATCTGCCTGCGGTCGAGCAGGGTGTTCAAACCGGTGTTCGGGAACTGCTCGATCATGGCCGCCATTGCGAACTCCCATCGATTCTTGTGCCAGAAAGCCTCATCCGCGCACATTCATGCCGATTCGCAAGCGCTGTCCTTGACCGCGACCGCCTCGGAGGTTATGATCACTGTCTTCGGAGTGTAGCGCAGCCCGGTAGCGCATCTGGTTTGGGACCAGAGGGTCCAAGGTTCGAATCCTTGTACTCCGACCAAGTATACCGAAAAGGCCGACGAGAAATCGTCGGCCTTTTTCATTTCCGCGCCGTAGCACGGCCGTGGGCACCCCGTGCCCACGTTCACACTACAAATCAGCCGGCACGTTTCGCCAGCAGCGCATTCCCCGCCCGGCTCACGCCCTTGCGGCCCAGATGCTGCGAGATAAAAGCGCCCGCATCCACCACCTGGTCGAGATCGATACCGGTCTCGATACCGAGGCCGTTCAACATGTAGACCACGTCTTCGGTGGCGACGTTGCCGGTTGCGCCCTTCGCGTACGGGCAGCCGCCCAGGCCGGACACCGAGGAGTGAAAAATAGCCACGCCCACTTCCAGGCTGGCGTAGATATTCGCCAGCGCCTGGCCGTAGGTATCGTGGAAGTGCCCGGAGATGCCGTCGAGCCGGAACGCGCGCGCCGCGGTCTCCATCACCGCCTGGGTTTTACGCGGGGTCGAGACGCCGATGGTGTCGGCGATGTCGATCTCGTTGCAGCCCAGGTCGCGCATGCGGCCCACCACGTCGGCCACGGCGTCCAGCGGCACCTCGCCCTGGTAGGGGCAGCCGAAGGAGCAGCTGATGCTGCCGCGCAGGCGCAGGCCGTGTTCCTTGGCGGCGCGCGCCACCGCTTCGAAGCGCGCGATCGATTCGGCGATCGAGCAGTTGATGTTCTTTTGCGAGAAGGCCTCCGAGGCCGAGCCGAAAATCACGACTTCATCGGCTTTGCTTGCCAGCGCCGCTTCAAAACCCTGCATGTTCGGCGTCAGCGCGGAATAGAGGGTGCCCGCACGGCGATCGATGCCGGCCATGACTTCGGCGCTGGTGGCCATTTGCGGCACCCACTTCGGCGAGACGAAGGACGCCGCCTCGATGTTGACGAAACCGGCGCGCGACAGGCGGTCGACCAGCTCGATCTTCACCGCGGCAGAGACGTTCTCTTTTTCGTTCTGCAGCCCGTCGCGCGGGCCGACTTCGACGATCTTGACGTGTTTTGGCAGATTCATTGTTAGTATCCCCGTTTGCGGTCGACCACGTCGGCGACGTGCTCTCCCTGTTCCAGCAGTGTGATCTTGTGCGCGATCTGGCGCACGGCTTCCTCGCGGATCGTGAGCGCCGAGACGTGCGGCGTGATGGTGATGCGCGGTTCGCTCCAGAACGGATGCGGCGCCGGCAGCGGTTCGTTGCGGAACACGTCCAGCGTGGCGCCCGCGATGTGCCCGGATTTGATCAGGGCCAGCAGGTCCGGTTCGGCCACCAGCGCGCCGCGTGCAACGTTGACGACATACGCACCCTCAGGCAGCTGCGACAGCCGGGCGCGGTCCAGCAGATTATTGGTGTCCGGCGTCAGCGGCAGCATGCAGACCAGCACCTGCGTTCCGCTTAAAAAATCGTCGAGCGCTTCCATGCCGGCGTAGCAGTCGATACCGGGCAGGTCCTTCGGTGAACGGCTCCAGCCGCGCACCGGAAAACCGAGCTGGCGCAGCGCCTGCACCACCGGCAGCCCGAGCTTGCCGAGTCCCAGCACGCCGACCGTGAACTCTTCCTTTTTACGCGGGGCCAGCGGATGCCACAAGCCTTCGCGTCCCTGCCGTTCGTACTCGTCGAAGCGGCGGAAGTAGCGCAGCACGGCATACGCCGCATACTCCGCCATCTGTTCGCCCATGCCGGCATCGCCGAGACGGATCACCGGCACCTCGGGCAGCACATCGCCGAATTTCAGGATGGCGTCGACGCCCGCGCCCATCAGGAAGATCGCTTTCACCTGCGCCAGCTCGCCGAGCAGGGCGGGCGAGGGCGCCCACAACACCGCGTAGTCGCAGGGAGGCAGTTCTTTACCCTCTTCCCAGACCACGGTCTCGGCCTGCGGCAGCGCCTGGGCGAAGTCGCGTGCCCATGGCGCGATCACGCCGTCGCCGCGGTACAGGAGTATGCGCATGCCTGTGCTCAAGCCGCGGCCTTGAAAGCCAGCAGCGGCGCGCCATCGGCCACCTGGTCGCCGACCTGGTACAGGATCTCCTCGACCAGGCCATCGCTCGGCGCCGCGATCGTGTGCTCCATCTTCATCGCTTCCATGATCACCAGCGGCTCGCCCTTCTTGACGGTCTGGCCATCTTTGGCGATCACGGCGACGACTTTACCGGGCATCGGCGCGGTCAGGCGGCCACCCGCGGCTTCGGTTTCGCCGGCGTGCGCCATCGGATCGTTGTATTGCAGCGCGTAGTGCTGGCCGCCGGTGAAGACGTGCAGCAGTTCGCCGTCGCGGCGCACGGTGCCGTGCAGCGCCATGCCGTCGAGGCGGATTGCGTACTCGCCGCCGTTTTTCGACACCAGCGCCAGCGGATGCGCGGCGCCGTCCAGTTCCAGCACCCAGCCGTGCGGGTGGTAGGCCAGGGTCAGCGCGTAGGCTTTCGCATCGAGCGCGGCGCTGTATTCGTCGGCGAAGGACAGCTGGCGGCGGTAGGTGCCGTTCAGGCGCCAGCCGTGGGTGCTGGTCCATGGATCGGCCGGGTTGTTCGACACGGATAAAGCCTGCTCGGCATCCGCCAGCGCGACGGCGGCCAGGGCCATCGCGCCTTTCGGCGCCGCACCGGCGGCCGGGAACAGCGCCGCGTGGTTGCGCTCGATGAGGCCCGTGTCCAGGTCGGCGCTGGAGAAGGCCTGGCCCTCGACCAGGCGCTTGAGGAAGGCGATGTTGGTAGCCAGGCCGACGATGTGGAACTCCGACAGCGCCTGCGCCATGCGCGACAGCGCCTGGGTGCGGTCCGCGCCCCACACGATCAGCTTGGCGATCATCGGGTCGTAGAACGGCGAGATCGCATCGCCTTCGCGCACGCCGGAATCGATGCGCACGCCGGCAGGCAGGTTCACGGCGCCGCCCAGTTCGAAGGCCACGTGCGAAGGCACGTCCATGAAGCGCAGCGTGCCGATCGACGGCAGGAAGCCCTTTTCCGGATTCTCGGCGTAGACGCGCGCTTCGATCGCATGGCCGTTGATCGTCAGTTCATGCTGCTGCTTCGGCAGCGGCTGGCCTGCTGCCACGCGCAGCTGCCATTCGACCAGGTCGGTCCCGGTGATCATCTCCGTGACCGGGTGCTCGACCTGCAGGCGCGTGTTCATCTCCATGAAGTAGAAGGAACCGTCCTGGTTGGCGATGAATTCGACCGTGCCGGCGCCGACGTAGCCGACCGCACGCGCCGCAGCGACGGCCGCTTCACCCATCGCCGCGCGGCGCTCGAGCGTCATGCCCGGCGCCGGCGCCTCTTCCAGCACCTTCTGGTGGCGGCGCTGCACCGAACAGTCGCGCTCGTGCAGGTAGACGCAGTTGCCCAGTTTATCCGCGAACACCTGGATCTCGATGTGGCGCGGGCGGGTCAGGTATTTCTCGACCAGCACCTTGTCGTCGCCGAAGGAGGAGATGGCCTCGCGCTTGCAGGACGCCAGCGCGGCCTGAAAATCTTCCGAACGCTCCACCACACGCATGCCCTTGCCGCCGCCGCCGGCGCTGGCCTTCAGCAGCACCGGATAGCCGATGCGGTTCGCCTCGCTCTGCAGCAGTTCCGGATCCTGGTCGTCGCCGTGGTAGCCCGGCACCAGCGGCACGTTCGCGCCTTCCATCAGCTGCTTGGCCGCCGACTTCGACCCCATCGCGCGCATCGACGAACCCGGCGGGCCGATGAAGACCATGCCGGCCGCCTCGACGGCCTCGGCGAATTCCGCGTTCTCGGACAGGAAGCCGTAGCCCGGGTGGATCGCCTGGACACCCAGGGCTTTGGCGACTTCGAGGATCTTGTCGCCGCGCAGATAGCTGTCCTTGGCCGCGGCCGGGCCGATCAAGACCGCCTCATCGCAGACCGCGACGTGTTTCGCGCCGGCGTCGGCTTCCGAATAGACGGCAACGGTACGGATGCCCATGCGGCGCGCGGTGGCGGCGACACGGCAGGCGATTTCGCCACGGTTGGCGATGAGGATCTTGGTGAACATGTGGTGTCTCGTCTGTTATATGAATTTTGTTACGTCGTCCCCGCAGAGGCGGGGACCCAAGTGCCGTATGCGTCTCGACTGCTCATCCAAACTTGGGCCCCCGCCTGCGCGGGGGCGACGAGTTAAGGGTGCGGGGATGACGTGCTTAGGTACGTGGGCTTAACAACCGCAGCTTTCCTTCTGCACCGACTCCAGCGTCGCCGAGCGGGTCTTGAGGCCCAGCTTTTCCAGCAGCTTGCGGTCGTCGTCGGCTTCGGGGTTATCGGTGGTCAGCAGCTTGTCGCCGTAGAAGATCGAGTTGGCGCCGGCCATGAAGCACATCGCCTGCACCGCCTCGCCCAGCTGGCGGCGGCCTGCCGACAGACGCACGCGCGCCTTCGGCATCGTGATGCGGGCCACGGCGATGGTGCGCACGAATTCGATCGGGTCCAGCGGGTCCAGGCCGTGCAGCGGCGTGCCCTCGACCTGCACCAGGTGGTTGATCGGCACCGATTCCGGATACGGGTTCATGTTGGCCAGCTGGGCGATCAGGCCGGCGCGCTGCGCACGCGTCTCGCCCATGCCGACAATGCCGCCGCAGCAGATCTTGAGGCCCGCATTACGCACGCGGCCCAGGGTATCCAGGCGGTCGTTGTACTGGCGGGTCGAGATCACGTCGCCATAGAAGTCGGGCGAGGTGTCGATGTTGTGGTTGTAGTAGTCCAGGCCGGCCTGCTTCAGCTGCTCGGCTTGTCCCTCTTCGAGCATGCCGAGAGTGGCGCAGGTTTCCATGCCCAGCGCTTTCACACCGCGCACCATGGCTTCGACCTTCTCCATGTCGCGCTCTTTCGGGCTGCGCCAGGCAGCGCCCATGCAGAAGCGGGTCGCGCCCTTGGATTTGGCTTCGGCGGCGGCAGCCAGCACGGTGTCCAGCTCGAGGATTTTCTTGGCTTCGACGCCGGTGTCGTAGCGCGCCGCCTGCGGGCAGTAGCCGCAGTCTTCCTCGCAGCCGCCGGTCTTGATCGACAGCAGCGTGGCCAGCTCGACGTCGCCGTCGGGGAAGTTGGCGCGGTGCGCTTGCTGGGCGCGGAACATCAGCTCCGGCAGCGGCAGCTCGAACAGGGCCAGCACTTCGGCCTGCGGCCAGGTGGCGTCTTTCGGCAGCGAGGCCGGGGTGACGGGCGGATGGAGGGTGACGACTTGGGTCATGCTGTGATTCCTTAATTAAAGCGCGACGGCCAACCCGGCACGCCCGCGAGCTCGATATAGGCTGCTGCTGCTGCAGCCGATGGTTGGTCCAGGCGCGGCACGCGGCCCAGCAGGGGCGCAGGCATGCGCGCCTCCAGCGCGGCCACGTTTTCGTCGGCGAAGCGCATGTCCGGGTCGACCTGGTTGGCGACCCAGCCTGCCAGCACCAGGCCGCGCGCGACGATCGCTTCGGCGGTGAGCAGGGCATGGTTGATGCAGCCCAGGCGCAGGCCGACCACCATGATCACCGGCAGGCCGAGCTGCACCGCCAGGTCGGCGCTGTCGAAATCGTCGGAGAATGGTACGCAGAAGCCGCCCACCCCCTCGACCACCGTGGCGTCCGACGCACCGAGAATCTCGGCATAGGCGGTCAGAATCGGCACCGGTTCGATGGTGACACCTTCGAGTTCGGCCGCGATGTGCGGCGCGCAGGGTTCGCGCAACATGAAGGGCGTGGTGATCGATTGCGGCAGGTGCACGTTGCCGGCCGCGCGCAGCATGGCGGCATCGTCGTTGTGCAGCTCGCCGTCGCGCTCTTCGGCGCCGGCTGCGATCGGCTTCATGCCGCAGGCGCGCTGGCCCTGCTGCACCAGCTTGTACAGGATCGCCGCGGAGACCAGGGTCTTGCCGATCTCGGTGTCGGTGCCGGTGACGAAGCAGGCAAAGCGTGTTGGCACGCCCTCGGCCGCCAGCGGCGCCGGCACGGTGGTGACGACCGGCGCGCTGCTGGTGGTGGCCGGCTCGGCAAAGCCGACCTCGGGCTGCGACGGCGTACCGCCTGTTTGTTCAGGATCGTTGAGGCTCATGCTGCGTTCCTTTCCAGCTGCTGGGGTGCCAGCTGCTGCTCGAGCGTGTTCAATGCGGTGGCCAGCTGCGCCACGTCTTGTTCGGTATGCGATGCGCACAGGGTGACGCGCAGGCGCGCCGTGCCCGGCGCCACAGTCGGCGGACGGATCGCCGGCACCCACAGGCCCAGCGCATGCAGGTGAGAGGCCACTTGCAGGGCTTCGTCGTTGGCGCCGATGAGGATCGGTTGGATCGCCGTGTGCGAGACCGGGCGCTGCCAGCGCCGCAGTTTTAACGCATCGTCGAGCTGCGCGATCAACTGCGACAGGTGCGCGCGGCGCTGCATGCCTTCTTCGCCTTCGATGATGTCGAGGCTGGCCAGCAGCGCATGCGCCAGCGCCGGCGGGGCCGCCGTCGTGTAGATATATGGGCGGGCGCGCTGGATCATCAGCTCGATCACGGACGCATGCGCGGCGATGAAGGCGCCGCCGACACCCGCCGCCTTGCCCAGCGTACCGACGTAGACCAGGTTCGGCGAGCGCAGGTCGAAATGCTCGAGCGCGCCGCGGCCGTTCTGTCCCAGCACGCCGAAACCGTGGGCATCGTCGACGACCAGCCAGGCGCCGTGGCGTTCGCACAGCGCCAGCAGTTCAGGCAGCGGTGCGAGGTCGCCGTCCATGCTGAACACGCTGTCGGTGACGACGATTTTCGACTTTGCCGTGCTGGCTGCCAGCTTGGCTTCGAGCGTGGCAACGTCGCCATGCGGATACACCGTGACCCCGGCCCGCGCCAGGCGCGCACCGTCGATCAGCGACGCATGGTTCAGCGCCTCCGAAAAGATCATCGCGTCCGGATCGCTGCCCAGTGCCGTGAGCACCGCCAGGTTGGCCATGTAGCCGGTGCAGAAGTAGAGCGCGCGCGCATCGACCAGGTGCGGCGCCTCGAAGGCGGCCAGCCTTTCTTCCAGCAGCGCATGCGAGCGGCTGTGGCCGGACACCAGGTGCGAGGCGCCGCTGCCAGCGCCATACAGTTCCGCACCTTCGCGCAAGGCGGCAACCACCTGCGGATGCGCCGCCAGGCCCAGGTAATCGTTGCTGCAGAAAGCGAGCATGGAACGGCCGTCGACGACCTGGCGCGGCGCGGCCGGCGAGTCGGCGGTACGGCGGCGGCGCGTGAGGCTCTGCGCCGCCAGCGCATCCAGCTGCCCTTCGATGCCCGCGATCAGATCCATGCTCATTCCGCGATCACCTTCTCGAACACGGTGCGCGTGCGCGCGGCCAGCCCGACGATGTCTTCTTCGTCCAGCACATACGGCGGCATCAGGTAGACGGTGCGGCCGATCGGGCGCAGCAGCAGTTCGTTCTCGACCGCGCTGGTGAAGAAGCGGCGGGCGAAGGTCGAGGCGCGCTTGGCATCCGGCTCGACCGCGTCGAAGGCCAGGATCATGCCGCGCTGGCGGAAGTGGGTCACGCGCTCGTGCTCGAGCAGCGGCGCCATTTCCAGCATCAGGCGGGTGGCGGTCTCGCGGTTCTTGTTCAGCACATCGTCCTCGCGGAAGATCTGCAGGGTCGCCAGCGCCGCGCGGCAGGCCAGCGCGTTGCCGGTGTAGGAGTGCGAGTGCAGGAAGCCGCGCGTGATGTCTTCGCTGTAGAAGGCTTCGTAGATTTTATCGGTGCTGAGCACCAGCGACAGCGGCAGGTAGCCGCCGCTGATCCCTTTCGACAGGCACAGGAAATCCGGCCAGATGGCGGCCTGTTCGCAGGCGAAGAAAGTGCCGGTGCGGCCGCAGCCGACCGCGATCTCGTCGGCGATCAGGTGCACGTGGTGCTTGTCGCACAGCTCGCGCAGCAGCTCCAGGTAGAGCGGATCGTGCATCGCCATGCCGGTCGCGCACTGCACCAGCGGTTCGACGATGATGGCGGCGATGGTGTCGCCGCTTTCCTCGAACAGGGTTTCGACATCCTTGATCGCGCGGCGCGCCACGTCCTGCGCCGACTCGCCGTCGACGGCGTTGCGGGCATCGGGCGAGGCCACGGTGCGCGACGCGCGCAGCAGCGGGCCGTAGGCGTCCTTGAACAGGGCGACGTCGGTGACGGACAAGGCGCCGATGGTCTCGCCGTGGTAGGAGCCCTGCAGGCAGACGAACTCCTGCTTCTTCGGATAACCGGCGTTGCGCCAGTAATGAAAACTCATCTTCAGCGCGATCTCGACGGCGGAGGCGCCGTCGGAGGCGTAGAAGGCGTGGCCCAGCGCATGGCCGGTGAGGGCGGCCAGCTGCTCCGACAGCTCGACCACCGGCTCGTGCGTAAAGCCGGCCAGCATCGCATGTTCGAGCCGGTCCAGCTGGTCCTTCAGCGCGCCGTTGATGCGCGGATTGGCGTGACCGAACAGGTTGACCCACCAGGAACTGATCCCGTCCAGGTAGCGCCGGCCCTCATGGTCGTACAACCACGGGCCTTTGCCGTGGCTGACGGCGATCAGCGGCACCTCTTCGTGGTGCTGCATCTGCGTGCATGGGTGCCAGACGCTGCGCAGGCTGCGCGCGATCCAGTCGGAAGAGCTTTGGTGTGTCGGGTGCGTCAAGATACTTATTCCAGCCAGGCGGGTTTGCGCTTTTCGAGGAAGGACGCGACCCCTTCGCGTCCCTCGGCGGATGCACGGATATTCGCGATGCGCCCGGCGGTATCGGCCAGCAGCACATCGTCGATCGGCAGCCCGGCGATGTCGCGCACCAGCTTCTTCGCTTCGCGCACGGCATTCGGGCTGTTGTTGACCAAGGCCTTGGTGATGCCGGCCACAATGGCGTCGAGGCTTTCTGCCGGGACGACTTCGTGGGCCAGGCCCAGGCGTTTCGCCTCCTGCGCGTCGAAGCGCTCGGCGGTGAGGAAGTAGCGGCGCGAGGCCTGGTCGCCCATCGCCTTGATGACGTAGGGAGAAATGGTCGCCGGGATCAGGCCCAGCTTCACTTCGGACAGGCAGAAGTTCACGCCCTCGGCGGCGACCACGATGTCGCAGGCTGCGACCAGGCCCATGCCGCCGGCGTAGCAGTCGCCCTGGACTTTCGCGACGACGGGTTTCGGGCTGAAGTAGATGGTGCGCAGCATGTCGGCCAGGCGCAGGGCGTCGGCTTCGTTCTCCTCGAACGAATAGCCGGCCATCTTCTTCATCCAGTTCAGGTCCGCGCCGGCGCAGAAGGCCGGACCGTTCGCGGCCAGCACGATGGCGCGCACGTCCGCTTCCTGGCTGACTTCGTCGAAGGCCATGGTGATATCCGCGATCGCCGTTTCGTTGAAGGCGTTGCGCACGTCCGGGCGGTTCAGGGTGATGGTCGCGACGCGGTTCGCAACGTCGATGGTCAGGGTGTCGTAGGTGTCCATGTGTTCTCCGTGCTTACATGCGGAAGACGCCGAACTTGGTGTCTTCGATCGGCGCGTTGAGCGCGGCGGACAGGCCCAGGCCCAGCACCATGCGCGTATCGGCCGGATCGATCACGCCGTCGTCCCACAGGCGGGCGCTGGCGAAGTAGGGGTGGCCCTGGTGCTCGTACTGGTCCTTGATCGGCTGCTTGAATGCGGCTTCTTCTTCTGGCGACCACTGACCGCCCTTGGCTTCGATACCGTCGCGCTTGACGGTCGCCAGCACCGACGCGGCCTGGTCGCCGCCCATCACCGAGATGCGCGCGTTCGGCCACATCCACAGGAAGCGCGGCGAGAAGGCGCGGCCGCACATGCCGTAGTTGCCGGCGCCGAAGGAGCCGCCGATGATCACGGTGAACTTCGGCACGGACGCAGTCGCGACGGCGGTCACCATCTTGGCGCCGTTGCGGGCGATGCCTTCGTTTTCGTACTTGCGGCCGACCATGAAGCCGGTGATATTTTGCAGGAATACCAGCGGGATCTTGCGCTGGCAGCACAGCTCGATAAAGTGGGTGCCCTTCAGTGCCGACTCCGAGAACAGGATGCCGTTGTTGGCGATGATGCCGACCTTCATGCCGAAGATGTGGGCGAAGCCGCAAACCAGCGTGGTGCCATATCTCGCCTTGAACTCGTCGAATTCGCTGCCGTCGACGATGCGGGCGATCACTTCGCGCACATCGAAGGGTTTGCGGGTATCGACCGGGATCACGCCGTACAGCTCTTCGGACGCGTACTTCGGTTCGGCCGCTTCGCGCAGCGCGCCCTGTTGCGGCTTGGTGCGGTTCAGATTCGAGACGATGGTGCGGGCCAGCGACAGCGCGTGGGTGTCGTTCTGCGCCAGGTGGTCGGCCACGCCCGAAAGACGCGTGTGGACATCGCCGCCGCCCAGGTCTTCGGCGCTGACCACTTCGCCGGTCGCCGCTTTTACCAAAGGCGGGCCACCCAGGAAGATCGTGCCCTGTTCCTTGACGATGATGGATTCGTCGCTCATCGCCGGCACGTAGGCGCCGCCGGCGGTGCAGGAGCCCATCACCACCGCGATCTGCGGGATGCCCTTGGCAGACAGATTTGCCTGGTTATAGAAGATGCGGCCGAAGTGATCGCGGTCCGGGAACACATCGTCCTGGTTCGGCAGGTTGGCGCCGCCCGAGTCGACCAGGTAGATGCACGGTAAATTGTTCTGCTCGGCGATCTCCTGCGCGCGCAGGTGTTTTTTGACCGTCATCGGGTAGTAGGTGCCGCCCTTGACGGTGGCGTCGTTACAGACGATCACGCATTCCTGGCCGGCCACGCGGCCGATGCCGGTGATGATGCCGGCGGCGGGCGCCGCATTGTCATACATCTCGTAAGCCGCCAGCTGGGAGAACTCCAGGAAGGGCGTGCCCGGATCGAGCAGCATCTGCACGCGGTCGCGCGGCAGCAGCTTGCCGCGGGCGACGTGCTTGGCGCTGGCCGCTTCGCCGCCGCCCTTGGCGATGGCGGCGACTTTCGCGCGCAGGTCGTCGACCACGGCTTGCATGGCCGCGGCATTGGCCTTGAAATCCTCGCCGCGCGGGTTGAGCTTACTTTCGATCTGGGGCATCGCGTCTCCTGCGTATTCTATTTGGTTCTTTGCTCGGGGAAGCTGCCGTCCACATAGAACCACCGAGGCACGCCGCCGGGCGTTTCGGGTTCGCGCACGAAGTTGCTGATCTCGTGCAGCCGCTGGCCGCGGCCCTGGACCCTGAAGCGGGCGACGAATTCGACGGTGTCCTGGTCTATCTGTTCCGGCAGATCTGCTTTACGTTGACGTAAACGTAAAGCAGATTTTATCTCAAGTCCGAGCCATTGAATCTTTTCATTTTTGTCGATGATGGGCTCTTCCGGCCGGGTGCTCGGGTGCCAGGTGGCGCGCAGGTAGGCTTCGTCGCCCATCGCATAGGCGGTGTAGCGCGAACGCATCAGCGCCTCGGCCGTGGGCGGCAACTCGGCGCCGGCGATATAGGGGCCGCAGCAGCGCAGGATGGGCAGATTGCTGCCGCAGGGGCAGCCGGGTGTCGGCGGGGTAGGCATAGCGGCAATTATCCGCCATTTCAGGGACGCTGGTGAGAGGACGTGCCTGTTCGGAATTTCCGGGAAGACAGCATATTGGACGCCGTTGCCGCATCTTCGGCCATCTTTTGCCGAAAATAAATTCAACCTTCTCGAAAAAATTTCCTAAATTCGGGCTCTGACCCCGAATTTAGGCAACTGCTCTCGGGCTATTGCCAAAAATCGGGCTCTGACCCCGGTTTTGGGAAATTAACGCAGGGTCAGGCCTTCGAGGGCAAACGGCGGGGCTTTGCCTTGCACCAGGTCGGCCAGCACGCTGGCGGTGCCGCAGGCGAAGGTGAAGCCGAGCGGGCCGTGGCCGATGTTCAGCCACAGGTTCGAATAGGGCGACGGGCCGACGATGGGGGCGCTGTTCGGGGTGGCGGGGCGCAGGCCGGCCCAGGGGGTGACGCTGTTGTAGTCGGCCGCGTGCGGCATGGTCTCGCGCACCTGGCGCGTCAGGCTGGCCAGGCGGCGCGCGTCCAGGCTCAGGTCCTCGCCCATCATGTCGACCATCGCCGCCACCCGCAGATTGCCGCCGATGCGCGCATACAGTACCTTGCGTTCGAAGTCGGTGACGCTGATCTCGGGCGCCACGTCCTGCGGACGGATCGGCGCCGTCAGGCTATAACCCTTCAGGGGGTAGATCGGCAGCGAGATGCCGGCGGTCTTCGCCAGCGTGCGGCTCTGCATGCCGGCCGCCAGCACGTAGGCGTCGGCTTTGACGAGGCCAATACTGGTCTGCAGGCCGGTGATGCGCTGGCCTTCGCCGACCAGGCCCAATGCATCGGCATGCAGGAAGCCCTTGAAGCGCGGGTGGGCAGCGATGCGTTCGGCCAGCGTCACGCAGAAGGCGTAGCAATCGGCCACGGCTTCGCCGCCGTTGTAGATGCCGCCCTGCAGCTGGTCCTCGACGTCGGCCAGTGCCGGCTCGTGGGCCACGCAGTCGGCCGCGCTCCAGACCTGGGCCGTGCTGGCCGGATCGGATTTGGCGGTGGCGGCTTCGAAGGCCTTGCGGGTGCGGTAGACCACCAGTTTGCCGGCGTCGCGCCACTGGAAGGCGGGCGGCGGCACCACGGATTCGAGCTGCACCATCGCACGGCGCGACAGTTCGCCCAGTTCGAGCAATTTATTCGTGGTCTTGCGGTTGGCGTCGGCGCGGCAGTTGGCCAGGAAGGCGGCCAGCCAGGTCCATTGGTGCAGGTCGAACTGGGGCTTGAAGCGCAGCGGGCCGTATTCCTGGAACATCCACTGCAAGGCCTTGAGCGGCACGCCGACGTCGGCCAGCGGCGATACATAGCGGTAGCTCAGCTGCCCGCCATTGCTGAAACTGGTGCCGGTGCCCACTTGTGGTGCACGTTCGAGCAGCGTGACCTTGTGGCCCGCCTCGAGCAGCCACCAGGCCGAGGTCAGGCCGACAACACCCCCGCCGATCACGATGATTTCTTGCATCCGCGCACACTATTTTTATTCGACAATACACAAGAGCTTAGGGGCTGCCCCCGGCTTTCGCTAATGAATGTAGCGCAGGAAGGCATAACCGCCAGTCATGCACGCACCAGGATGGCGCGCCTGTGCATCGCCGTGAGGATCTGTTCCTCGAAGCGGGCCAGCGAGGAGTAGGTCCCTTTGTAGGCCAGCGGATCGGTCGACGTGCCGCCCACCAGCGCGACCATACCGTTACGATTCTTCAGGTCCGCGGCGAACACGGACATCAGCCCGTAGGCATCGCCCAGGTGCCCGACCGCGCTGAAACCGCCGCCTTCGACCAGGCGGGTGCGGGTGGCGGGATCGTCGGGAAACTGCTCGTTGCCCAGGCCCCAGCAATTGAACAGGCCGTCCAGGCTGTCGCCGTTGCCGCCTTTGCCATCGTAAGTCCACTGACGCGCGAACATCCGGTCCAGCGTCGCCTGCTGCAACAGGCGCTTGCAGTCGTGCATGCCGCCGTTCATCAGCATCCGCATCACGGTGCCCATGTCGCGCGCGGAGATGCGCAGGCCGCCGGTCGGGCTGAACGGCGTCGCATTGGCGCCGATGACGTAGCGCTCGATGCCGGCCGGCGGTGCAGGCGGGTTTTTACTGTAGTCGTCGGCCTGGGCGATCCAGGGGCCGTTCGCATTCCAGACTTCGGTATCGACGGTGCGCTTGCGGTACAGGGTCGCGATGTTGGCGACGTCGCCGGCCGGCAGTTCGGAGGGGTTGTAGCCCGCGTGCAGGCCCAGCGGCTCGATCAGCAGGCGCCGCATCAGGCGGTCGAAGCGTTCGCCGGTCACCTTTTCCATGAGGGTGCCGATCACGCCCCAGCCGAGGTTGCAGTAGGTGAAATAGGCGCCCGGGCCGGCGTTCGCCGCCCACATTTTTCCTTCGCCATACAGGCGGGCGCCGGGCACCAGCACATCCTTCAGCGCCGTATCGACGCCCCAGGAATAGCCGGCTTCGTCGCGCAGGGAAGAGGTATGGGTCAGCAGGTGGCGCAGCAGGATGGGCTGGTCCGGGAAGTGCGGGTTGCGCAGTTTGAAACCGAGGTAGCCGGAGACGTCGGCGTCCAGGTTCACTTTGCCGTCCTCGACCAGGCGCATCAGGCCGAGGGTGGTCATCATCTTCGAGATCGAGGCGATGCGGAACAGGGTGTGCGCATCGACCGGCTTGTCGGGCAGGCCGTTGGCGGAGATGAAACGCTGGCCGAATTGACCCTCGTAGGCGATACGGCCGTCGCGGATCGCCAGCACCGACAGGCTGGCCAGTTCGCAGGCCGGGTTGGCGACGATCGCCGCCAGTTCACGGTCGAGTGTCGATTTCAGCGCCGCCGGCATGTCCGCGACAGGCGCGCCGCCGGGGCAGGGCGTGGCCGCCATCAGCGGATCGAGCATGCCCAACAAAGCCATTCCCAACACGTTGCGTCTGCCCTGGTGCATTCTGTCTCCTTGTATTGACCATTCCCAGCATACGGAGTCGCCCCGTAGTGTGCCAATGAATAGGCCGAGCCTGTACATAACTTTTCGGAATGATAACGGCCGATCCTTTCATGGCAGGCTGTTGTGATTGGTATTACACTGGTTTTACTATGCTGAACACCGAAACCCCCGCCGCACAACACGCTTCCCTGGATCAATACCCCACCACCGAGCTGGTGAACGTGCTGGTCGACGACCAGTTCAAGGCCGTGGAGGCAGTCCGCGCCGCCGCACCGCGCATCGCCGCTGCCGTGACGGCCGCGTTGCCGCGCATGGAAGCGGGCGGGCGCCTGATCTACGTCGGCGCCGGCACCTCCGGCCGCCTGGGCGTGCTGGACAGCGTCGAACTTTACCCCACCTTCTCCTGGCCGCATGGCCGCGCGGTGGCGCTGCTGGCCGGCGGCACCGATGCGATGTTCGTCGCCGTCGAAGGCGCCGAGGACGACCTGGAACAGGGCGCGGCCGACCTGCAGAGCGTCAACGTCGGCAAGGACGACGTCGTCCTGTGCATCGCCGCATCGGGCGGCACGCCCTATGTGCTGGGCGCCCTGCGCGCGGCCCGTGCCGCCGGTGCGCTGACGGTCGGCTTTGCCAACAACCCGGACGCGCCGGTCGCGAGCGAGGCGGAAATCGGCGTCACCCTGGACACCGGTCCGGAAGCCATTTCGGGCAGCACCCGCCTGAAAGCCGGCACCTCGCAGAAGATCGCGCTGAACAGCTTTTCGAGCGCCTTGATGGTGCGTTTGAACAAGGTTTATGGCAACCTGATGGTAGACTTGAAGGCAACCAACGCCAAGCTGGTGCGCCGGGCGATCCGCCTGACCGCCTTCGCGACGGGCGCCGACGACGAATCGGCGCGCCAGGTGCTGGAGCAGTGCGGGTTCCACGTCAAGGTCGCGATCGTGGCCTTGTCCAAGAAAATCCAGGTCGAGCAGGCGCGCGCCTTGTTGGACAGCGCGAACGGCAGCGTGCGCGAAGCGCTCGCCAGCTGACCTTCCCCGCGGTGGGAAGCGCGCCGGCCCGGGATCACGAAAGAGTTATGCAGACATCGCAAGCAAAGAACCCGTGGCTGTGGGTGCCCTCCCTGTACTTCGGCCAGGCCATTCCCTACATCGTCGCCAACAACATGTCGGTCGTGATGTACAAGGACCTCGGCATTTCCAACACCGACATCGCCTTCTATACCAGCCTGCTGTACCTGCCCTGGGTGATCAAGCCGCTCTGGTCGCCGCTGGTCGACATGTTCGGTTCCAAGCGCGGCTGGACCGTGTCGCTGCAGCTGGCGATTGCCGCCGCCCTCGGCGCGGCCGGCGCGACCCTGCATCTTCCTGCATTCTTCATGGTCAGCCTGGCCGTCATGTGGCTCATGGCCTTCGCCTCGGCCACCCATGACATCTCGGCCGACGGCTTCTACATGCTCGGCCTGCGCCAACAGCAGCAGGCGGCCTACGTGGGCGTGCGTTCCACGTTCTACCGGCTCGCGAACCTGCTGGGGAATGGACCCCTGATGATCTTGGCGGGCACCCTGGCGGTGTCCCTGAACGACGTGCACCAGGCCTGGACCATTGTGTTCTTCGTGCTGGCAGGCCTGTTCCTGGTGCTGTTCGCCTGGCACCAGGCGGTGCTGCCGCGGCCCGAGGCCGACCGTCCGGCGGCCGCCGGGACCAATCCGCTGCGCGCTTTCCTCGCCACCTTCGGCAGCTTCTTCGGCAAACGCGACATCTGGCTGATCCTCGGTTTCATCCTGACCTTCCGCCTCGGCGAGGCCCAGCTGCTGAAACTGGTCGCGCCCTTCCTGAAGGACCCGGTAGCCAAGGGTGGCCTGGGGCTCACGACCGCGCAGTACGGCACCGCCTACGGCACCATCGGCATCATCGCGCTGACCATCGGCGGCCTGTTCGGCGGCTGGCTGATCTCGCGCCTGGGCCTCAAACGCTGCCTGTGGCTGATGGTGTTCGCGGTGCACCTGCCGGACCTGGTGTTCGTCTACCTGTCCTCGGCGCAGCCGCAGAACTTCGGCGTCATCTCCGCCTTCCTCGCCATCGAGCAGTTCGGCTATGGCTTCGGCTTCACCGCGATGATGCTGTACATGATCATGGTTTGCGAAGGCCCGTATAAAACCGCGCACTACGCGATCTGCACCGGCCTGATGGCGCTGGGGATGATGGTGCCGGGCATGTGGAGCGGCAAGCTGCAGGAGATGATCGGCTACCAGCACTTCTTCGTCTGGGTCTGCGTGGCGACCATCCCGGCCTTCATCATGGCGGCGCTGGTGCGCATCGATCCGGAATTCGGCAAGAAGTGAACGGCATGCGCGACGCAAACAGCCGCCTGGTGTCGCTCGACGCCTTCCGCGGCTTCACCATCGCCGCGATGGTGCTGGTGAATAACCCGGGCGACTGGAGCAATCTGTACTCCCAGCTCGAACACGCGAAGTGGAATGGCTGGACCTTCACCGACTGTATCTTCCCCTTCTTCCTGTTCATCGGCGGCGTCGCGATGGCGCTGTCGCTGGGACGGCTCGCCGCCGCGGGCGCCGACCGGCCGAAGCTGCTGCTGAAGCTGGCCAAGCGCGCCGCGCTGATCTTCCTGATCGGCTTCCTGCTCAACTTCATGCCCTACTTTAATGTGGAGAAGGTGCGCATTCCCGGCGTGCTGCAGCGGATCGCGCTGTGCACGCTGCTGGCTGCGCCCATCGTCGTCTACTGCGGCTGGCGCATGCAGCTGGCCGTCATCGCCGGATTGCTCACCCTGTACAGCGTGCTGATGCTGCTGGTGCCGGTGCCCGGCATCGGCGCCGGCGTGTTGGAGCCGGGCCAGGACTTCGGCGCCTGGATCGACCGTGCGCTGCTGGGCAAGCACCTGTGGGTGCAAAGTAAAACCTGGGACCCGGAAGGGCTGGTGTCGACCCTGCCCGCCCTGTGCAGCCAGCTGTTCGGCGTGCTGGCCGGGCGCTGGCTGGCCAGCGATGTGAACCGCACCGAGCAGACCGTCTGGATGCTGCTGGCCGGCCTGCTGTGTTGCTGGATGGGCGTGATTCTCGATACCATTCTGATGCCAATAAACAAGAGCCTGTGGACGCCGTCCTATTGCTTCCTGATGACGGGCTGGGCCTTGATCGTGTTCGCAAGCTTTTATTGGTTGCTGGACGTGAACCCCCATGCCGGCGTGCGCGAAGCCGCTGCGCGCTGGACCAGGCCCTTCGTCATCTACGGCATGAACGCGCTGTTCATCTTCGCGCTGTCGGGTTTCCTCGCCAAGATGTTCGGTTTCATCAAGCTCACCCAGCCGGACGGCAGCCTGCGCCCGCTGGGCAAGGCCTTGTATGCGCCGATCGCCGCGCTGCCGATCGGACCGGTGAACACCTCGCTGCTGTACGCGCTGCTGTTCAACCTGTGCATGTTCGCGGTGGCCTGGGGCATGTGGCGCAAGAAGTGGTTCGTCAAAGTCTGAGAAAAATACGGAGTGCTAGTGCAAGCTAATAAAAAACGACGCGCGTTCGCGCTGGCGGGAATGGCCGGCGCGCTGGCCTTGAGCGGCCTGTTCTCGGCCTGTACCACGACCCCGGGCGCCGGCAAGATCGCCACCGCCGGCGCTGGCGCCGGCGACACGCCGCCGCCGGCGCCGCGCGAATTCCGCGCCGCCTGGGTCTCGACCGTCGCCAACATCGACTGGCCCAGCAAGCAGAACCTGAACGCCGCCCAGCAGCAGGCGGAAGCGATCGCCATCCTCGACCGCGCCAAGGCGCTGAACCTGAATGCCATCGTGCTGCAGGTGCGCCCGTCGGCCGATGCCATCTACGCTTCGCAAATCGAGCCGTGGTCGGAATACCTGACCGGCGCCCAGGGCAAGGCGCCGCAGCCCTGGTACGACCCGCTGAAGTTCTGGGTCGCGCAGGCGCATGCGCGCGGGCTCGAACTGCACGCCTGGTTCAACCCCTACCGCGCACGCCATAACATCGCCAAGTCGCCGGCCGCGCCGAATCACATCACCCGCACCAACCCGGCCGCCGTCAAAACCTACGGCAAGTACGAGTGGATGGACCCGGGCGAGGAATCCGCGGTCAGGCAGACCCTCGATGTGGTGCTGGACGTAGTGCGCCGCTACGACATCGACGGCGTCCACATCGACGATTATTTTTACCCGTACCCGATCGAAGCCCCCAACTCCACGGCCGGCAACGAGACCGCGCTGAACGGCAAGGCCGCCAAGGCGGAACTCGACTTCCCGGACGAGCCGTCCTGGCAGCGCTACCTGGCGTCCGGCGGCAAGCTGGATCGCGCTTCCTGGCGCCGCCAGAACGTGAACCACCTGATCCAGGCCATGTACGAAGGCATCCACAGGGAGAAGAGCTGGGTGCGCTTCGGCATCAGCCCCTTCGGCCTGGGCCGCCCGGACCGCCGCCCGCCCGGTATCACCGGCTTCTCGCAGTACGACAAGCTATACGCAGATGCCGAGACCTGGCTGCAAAATGGCTGGCTCGACTATTTCACGCCGCAGCTGTACTGGTCTATCAAGCAGCCGGGCCAGGCCTACGACGTGCTGCTCGACTACTGGATCGGCCAGAACACACTCGGCCGCCACATCTGGCCGGGCCTGTACACCAGCCGCATCGGCATCGCGGCACCAAGCAAGGATTACCCGCCGCAGGAGATCATCGACCAGATCGCCGTCACGCGCTCGCGCCCGACCGCCGGCGGCCATGTCCACTTCAGCATGGTCGCGCTGATGGAGAACCGCAAGGGCATCGCCGAGCAGCTGCGCACCATCTCCTACGCCACGCCGGCGCTGGTGCCTGCCACGCCCTGGCTGGGCAAGGCGGTGCCGGAAGCGCCCTCGGTGGCGGCGACCCGCAAGGGCAGCGCCGTGCGCCTGAAACTGGCCACAAGCAAGGTCCACACGATGGTGGCGGTGTGGTCGCGTTTCGGCGGACAGTGGAAGTTCGCGGTGGTGCCGGCCGGGCAGAGCGAGTACCTGGTCGCCGACGACGCGACCCTGGGCGCGGCCGACCTGGTGGTGGTCAGCGGGATCGACCGCCTCGGCAACGAGAGTGCGCGCGTCAAGGCCTGGAAAAAGGCCTGACGATGCCGCTGTTAGCTGGCTTCGGCGCCAGAGGCCAGGCGCTCGGCCAGCACGGCGGACACCACGGCCTGGATGACGTGCACCGCCCAGCGCTCGGCCGCCTTGCGCGGACCGGCCTTGATCTCGCCTTCGGTGATGCCCAGCAGCGGGGCGATGCAGCCGATATTGACGGCATACAGCGCCGTGCCGTACAGCGTGCCCAGGGCGACCGGCGACATGGATGGCGCCAGCTTGCGCAGCGCCGGCAGGGCCGCCGCGAATGCCGCCGATGCACCGAGGTGATTGGCGAATTCCACGACGCTGGTGCCGGTGTCGCCGATCACTGCGCGCGAGCCGGTCACGTCGTCGATCCAGTCGACGGCGTCGCGGTCGAGGGTCTTGGTCAGCGCACCGCTCTTGCGGCCCGCGACCATGACGGCCGTCGTTACCACGCCTGCAATCAATCCACCCACTACTGCCGCTTTATATCGTTGCATGAAGACTCCGCTCTGGAATGTGATGGTGTGACGACCTTACTCCGGCGCGATGCATGCTTCGGTTCGATATCGAACACCCGCTCAAGATAGCCATAAGCGCCATAAGCTTTAGTCATGCGCATACAAGTTCCTTTCATTCGCGTGCGCTGCCCGGAGGAGCGTACACTTCGCTTCGACCATGATCCAACCCGCTTCTTCGTCCACTCCTGAACTCGGCCTCGGCATCGACGCCGGCGGCACCCAGACCCGCTGGGCGCTATCCGCGCCGGGCGGCGCCATCCTGGCCGAGGGCACGGTGGCAGGCCTCTCGGCCCTGCAGATGGGCACGCCGCATGGCCGCGAGACGGTGCGCGCCACCTTCGCCGAACTGGCCGCCAGCGTACTGCCGCACGGCGTGCCGGCGCGCGTGCAGGCCGGCCTGACCGGCTTCGGCGGCGACAGCGAGCAATTGCAGCGCTGGCTGGCCGAGCTGTTGCACGTGCCGGCGGCCGGTATCCGCTTTTGCAGCGACATGGAAATCGCCTACCGCGCCAGCTTCGCGCCCGGCGAGGGCTACCTGGTCTATGCCGGCACGGGCTCGATCGGCGCCTTCATCGACTTTGACGGCGCCTTCCACCGTGCCGGCGGGCGCGGCGTGGTGCTGGACGATGGCGGCGGCGGCTTCTGGATCGCCCGCGAAGCGCTGCGCCATATCTGGCGCCTCGAAGACGAACAGCCCGGCGCCTGGCGCGCATCGAAAATGGCGCAGGCCGTGTTCGACTACGTCGGCGGCGATGACTGGGCATACTCTCGCCAGTTCATCTACGGCCAGGAACGCGGCGCCGTCGGCAAGCTGGCGCTGGCCGTGGCCGCCACCGCCGAGCAGGACCCGGCCGCCGCCGCGATCCTGCGCAATGCCGGCGGCGAACTGGCGCGCCTCGCGCTGGCCCTGATCGGGCGCTTCGGACCGCGTCCGGTGGCGGTGTCGGGCCGCGCCGCCGAACTGCACCCGTCCATCGTGGCGGCGATGCGCGACCTGCTGCCGGCTGAACTGGCATTCCGGCAGACCGCCGGCGGCGCCCATTACGCGGCGGCGCGCATGGCGCTCGAACAGCCGGGCGCCCCTGCTGCATAATGACTATATTGAACACTCGACGAGACCAAGCACACCCATGAAGATCCTTGCCGCCACCCTCCTGGCCGCCCTGCTGGCAGGCTGCGCCACCGGCCCGCAATACGACAAGACCTACACGGCCAAGGGCCAGAGCTCGCGCTCGCGTTTCCTGGTGCTGCATTACACCGTCGGCGACAAGGCGTCCTCGCTCAAGACCCTGACCGAGCAGCAGGTCAGCGCGCACTACATGGTCACCGACGATGCCAAGCCGATCATCTACAACCTGGTCGACGAGAACAACGCCGCCTGGCACGCCGGCAATTCGAGCTGGAAGAATTTCACGCAGCTGAACAACAGCTCGATCGGCATCGAGATCGTCAATGCGGGCTGGAAGGACACCCCGAACGGCCGCGTCTACGCGCCTTTCCCGCAGTCGCAGATCGACGCCATCATCCCGCTGGTGCGCGACATCGTCACCCGCCACCACATCGCGCCGGAAAACGTGCTCGGCCACAGCGACATCGCGCCGTTGCGCAAGCAGGATCCGGGTCCGATGTTCCCGTGGAAGCAGTTTGCCGACGCCGGCCTGGTCGTGTGGCCGGACGCTTCTCGCGTCGCCGCCGTGACGCCGATCTTCCAGACCCAGCTGCCGGACGTCGCCTGGTACCAGAAGAAGCTGGCAACCTGGGGCTACGGCCTGGTCCAGTCCGGCAACCTGGACGAGCAGACCCGTACCGTGCTGTCGGCGTTCCAGATGAAATACCGTCCTGCCAACATCGACGGCATGCCGGACGTCCAGACCGCCGCGCTGCTGGAAGCGCTGACCAACCCGGCCGGCCCGCTGCCGCCGGTACCGACGGCGCCTGTATTGACCGCGCCGGTCGTGCCGCCCGTGGCGCCCGCCCCGGCTGTCGTGAATCCAGCTGCCGTTCCTGCAACACCGCCGGAAAAAGTCCAGCAGTGATGCTTCTCGGCAGCGCAAGTTTTCCGTATGCTTCTTCTTTCACCTGAAGGATGAAGCGATGCGTCTGCGCCATATCGAAGTTTTCCACGCCATCATGCAGGTCGGTACCATCAGTGGTGCCGCCCAGGTTCTGCACATCTCGCAGCCGGCCGTGACCAAGGTCTTGCAGCATGCCGAGCTGCAGCTGGGCATGCCGCTGTTCGAACGCGTGCGCGGCAAGCTGTACCCGAAGCCGGAAGCGCACCGCCTGTTCGCCGAGACGGAGAAATTGAACCGCGACCTGCAGGGTATCCGCCGCCTGGCCGCCAGCCTCAAGAACCGCGCCGGCGAGACCGTGCGCCTGATTTCCACGCCGACCATCGCGATCAGCGTGCTGCCGTCTGCCCTGACGGTCTGGCGCCGCGAGTTCGCCCAGACCCGGTGCGAACTGGCGACCTTCCACACCAGCGAGATCGTGAACGCGCTGCGCCTCGGCGAAGCCGACCTGGCGCTGTCGCTGCAGGACCCGCGCCACCCCGGCATCGAAGCCGAACCGATCGCCTCGGGCAACCTGATGGTGATGGCGCCGAAGGGCACCTGGAGCGACGAGGAATGCCGCGAACCGATATCGCCAAGCGGCCTCAAAGGAGAATTGATCGGCATGGCCGACCGCGACCCGCTCGGCGAGATGGTGGTGGCGGCCTGCGAAGCCCAGGACGTGCATCCGGTCTTCCACACCGTGGTGCAGACTTACCAGATCGCCCGCTCGCTGGTCGAGGCGGGCGCCGGCAGCGCGGTGCTCGATCCGTTCACGGCCGCCTCCGCGGCGCGCGACAAGGTGCAATGCCGCCAGTGGGCGCCGGCGATCCCGGTCCAGCTCTACCTGCTGACGGCCAGCCACGCACCGCTGTCGCACGGCGCGCGCGAGCTGGCCAACTGCATCGGCGCGACCGCGCGCTCGTTACTAGACAAAGGAAGTTCATGAGCATTTCCGGTTCCTTGACGATCGCCAGCGAAGACATCGCCGGCGATCCCGAGTTCCGTCACCTCTCCACCATCGCCGGCATCGCCGTCGACCTGCGTTACGCGACACCCAACAACTTCATCGGCCGCGATCTGTACTCGCCCTACGATTGCGCCTGGCTGCACGTCGACGCCGCCGCGGCGCTGGAGCGCGTGGTGGCCTGGCTGGCGCAGCAGCGTCCCGGCCATACGGCGCTGGTGCTGGACGCCCTGCGCCCGCAGCGCGTGCAGCAGCAGCTGTGGGACGCGTTAGAGGGCACCGGCCTGCAGATGTATCTGGCGAATCCCGAGCGCGGCTCGATCCACTCCTACGGCATGGCGCTCGACATCACCATCCTCGACGAAGCCGGCCGCGAACTCGATATGGGCACCGGCTTCGACGACATGACCGAACTCTCGCACCCGAAGCTGGAAGAAGGTTTCCTGCAGACCGGCGCCCTCACGGAAGCGCAGGTCGCCAACCGCCGCCTGCTGCGCGAGGCGATGTTCCAGGCCGGCTTTGTCGGCATCAACACCGAGTGGTGGCACTTCGATTGCGGCGACCGCAATCTGGTGCGCGCGAGCTTCCGCCGCGTGCTCTGATCCCTTCCCGCATCCCTGTGGCGGCACACTGACGGCACCTGCGCACGCTTGAGCTAACGCATGCATGGTGCATGAGCGACGCTGAAAATTGGGTGGTCACAGACATCCAAACCACAGGGAGGTGCGTCATGAAGGGCACGATGAAGGCTTGCACGGCAGTCGCCGTGACGGCGGCCACGCTGGCAGGGTGCAGCACCGGAAGCGGCAGCAATCCGCTGGCCTCGCACAGCACGACGGTGGAGTACTACCGGGTATTCGACATCAAGACCGACGTCCCCGCGCCGTCGGTGACCAAAGCGGCCACCGACGGCATCAACCGCAACGTCAAGGATGCGGTGGTGGCGGCGCCGCCCGGCGTCGAGGCGACCGAGTTGCCCGGCCACTTCAAGATCGCCGATCCGACCAGCGCGCCGCCGGGCGCACCGGTGGCCAAGGGCCCCAGCTGCGACGGCGCTGCCTGGACCGCCAAGGCGACCCCGCGCGTGCGCGGCACCGAGGACATGAACCTGGTCGCCTGCCTGTTCCCCTACAAGAGCGGCTATCACCTCGACATGTACGCCGTGTTCACCAAGCCCGAAGGCGGCATCATGCAATGGCCGCGGCGCCTGACCGGCGCCTTCCTGGGCACGCCGGAAAAATTCACCGAATCGACGATGATGGATGTGGTGCGCGCGATCCGCGAAAGCACCGGCGCGAATGTCTCGCTGGTGGAAGCAAAGCCGAACCTGGCCGGCACGCCGTGGCTGGAGCCGGGCACCAAGACGGCGCAGGCCAATACCGGGAACGGCGCGGGCAGCGCCGCGGCTGGCAGCGCGGCTGGCAGCACCGGCAGCAGTGCAGGCAGTAGTGCAGCAGCCGGCGAGGCCACGGCGGCGCAGCCGGGCAGTGCGGCTGGTGCGGCGAAACCGAATTCGGTGCCGGAGTAGGCTTAGAGCGCCAGCAGCATGGTCTGTTCTAACACGGCCGAGCCGGGGCGGATGGGTTCCGGCTCGCCCTCGTTGCGGAAACCCTTGCGCTCGTAAAGCCGGATCGCATCCCGGTTGTCGACCACCACGCCCAGCCGGACCAGGCGGGCGCCGATGGAGCGCGCCCAGCTCACCGCTTCGTCCACCAGGGCGGAAGCGGCGCCGCGGCCGCGCGCTTCGGGGGCGACCCACATCTGGAACAGGTTCACGATGCCGGCATCATCGGCGTCGCACTTGGCCCAGAGCAGGCCGAGCATGGCGCCGTCCGGTCCGTCGGACGCCGCCACCAGCGGGCAGTCGCGGCCGGACACGTCGGCGGCCATCAGGCGCGCCATCCACAGTTCCTGCGCCCAGCTTTCTTCAAGGGCGAGGCTGCTGCCGAAGGCATTCGGGGCATCGGCCAGTGAGCGCAGGCGCAGGGCGCGGTAGGCCGGCCACTCGCGCGAAGTGAAGCGGCGGATGCTGATCGCGCTGCTCATCGGCTCACTGGCTCATTGGCTAACCGGCGCCGGCTGGGCCGGCGGCGTGGCCAGCATGCCCTCCGGGGTCGGCTGCGGCCCCGGCGCGGGCTGGTTCGGCGCCGCCTGTCCCGGCACCGGCAGCACCGGTTGCGCAGGGCCGCCCAGGCGCGTCACCCAGTCGACCACGGCATCGACCACGGCGCGGCCGCGGCCATTGCCGGCCAGGTTGCTGTTGACCATGGCCACCACCACCAGCTGCTTGCCGGTGGCGTCCGGCACGTAGCCGGCCAGGGCAACGACGTTGCTGAGGGTGCCCGTCTTCATGCGTGCGCGGCCGGCGGCCGGGGTGCCGTGCAGGCGGCGGCGCATGGTGCCGTCGACGGCGACGATCGGCATGCTGGACAGGAACTCAGGCGCCCAGGGGCTGCGCAAACCGGCCTGCAGCAGGCCGCCCATCTGCACCGGCGTAATGCGCTCGGTACGCGACAGGCCCGAGCCGTTCTCCAGCACCAGGCCGGCGTCGTTGATGCCGTGGGCACGCATCCAGTTGCGCACCACGGCGTCGCTGCGCGAGAAGGTGATCTCGGCGCCGGCCGCCTGCGGATGGCTGCCCAGCAGCGGGTCGGCTTCCAGCGCGCCCAGGCTCAGGAAGATCAGGCGCGCCAGCAGGTTGTCCGAGGGTTTATTGGTATCGCGAACGATTTCCGGCAGCGTGCGCGACAAATGCGCCGCCAGCTGGCGCGAACCCGGCGGCGTCGCGCCTTCGATGGTGGTATCGCTGATGCTGCCGCCGAGCCGTTTCCAGGTCGCGCGGAACAAACGGTCCACGTACGCCTGGCGGTCGACCACGTTGACCGAATAGCTCTGGTTGCATTTCTTCGGGAAGGTTCCATGCAGCACGACCTTGATGCCGCCATCCGCCTGCGGCACCGCTTCCGGCAGATTCCAGCCGCTTTCCCAGTTCTCGCAGTTGGCGTCGATCAGTTTCATGTCGTGCGATACGGTGACGCCCTGCAGCTCGGGCTGCATCTGCACCTTTAGTTGCTTGTCGGTCGAGCGCAGGTCCAGTTGCAGCATGTTCTTGTTGATCATGGCCGCATCGGGGATGACGTTGTAATACGCCTCCGGCGATTCGTCGAAGGGCGCCACGCCCAGGTCCGGGCGTGCCGGATTGAACAGCTGGCGGTCGATCACGAGGTGGCCGTCGATCTTGCGGATGCCCTGGTAGCGCAGGCTGCGCAGCATGGTTTCCAGCGCCTCGCCGGACAGGTCGACGTCGGCGCCGCCGCGCAGGACCAGGTCGCCCTTCAGGGTCTCGCCCTGGATGTCGCCGGTGGTGCGCAGCTCGGTGCGGCTGCGGAACACCGGCCCCAGGGTTTCCAGACCGATCAGGGTGCTCACCAGTTTCATGGTCGAGGCCGGCTGCATGGCGCGGTCGGCCAGGTGGGAAATGACGGTCTGGTTATCGCGCAGCACCAGCACGCTGACGGCATCTTCCGCGATGCCGGTCGTGCGCAGGGCCTGGCTCACCGGTTCCGGCAGCTGGGCGTGGGCGAGCGCAGGATTGAAGGCGGCGAGGGCGGTGGCGAGGGCAAGCGAGCGGAGACGGAACATGCTGGTCCTTAAATAAAGATTAGCCGAAGAACACGTAAGCCACCGAGATGGCGGCGATGATGCCGGCCAGGTCCGCGATCAGGCCGCAGGAGATGGCGTAACGGGTCTTCTTCACGCCGACCGAACCGAAGTACAGGGCGACGATGTAGAAAGTGGTGTCGGCCGAGCCCTGGAAGATGCAGGCCAGGCGCCCGACGAAGGAATCCACGCCATAAGTCTTCATGGCGTCGATCATCATCGCCTTCGAGCCGCTGCCGGACAGCGGCTTCATCAATGCGGTCGGCAGGGCCGGCGTGAAGGCGGTGTCGATGCCGGCCAGGCGGATCAGCCATTCCAGGCCCTGCACCACGAAGCCGAGCACGCCCGAATTGCGGATCACCGAGATCGCCACCAGCATGCCGACCAGGTAGGGGATGATGGTCAGCGAGGTCTGGATGCCGCCCTTCGCGCCTTCGATAAAGGCTTCGTACACGTTCACGCCCTTGCGCACGGCGCCGACGATGAACACGACGATGATCGAGAACAGGATCAGGTTGCTGGCGACCTTCGAGAAGGTCTCGATTTCCGGTTTTGACAAATAGGTCGTGATGTACCAGATGAAGGCGACGATCGCCGCCGTCATCCCGCCCAGCCAGCTCAGCACGACGCCGTTGAGCAGATTGATGCGCTGGCGGATCGACACGGCGATGATGCCGGTGACGGTGGCGACATAGGTCGCGATCATGCAGGGAATGAAGATGTCCGACGGGTCGCGGGCGCCGAGGATGGCGCGCTGGGCCATGATCGCCAGCGGGATCAGGGTCAGGCCGGAGGTGTGCAGCACCAGGAACATGATCTGGGCGTTGCTGGCGGTATCCTTTTGCGGGTTCAGCGTCTGCAGGCTTTCCATCGCTTTCAGGCCAAAGGGCGTGGCGGCGTTGTCGAGACCCAGCAGGTTGGCGGAAAAATTCATCACCATGTGGCCGGTGGCCGGGTGGTCCTTCGGCACTTCCGGGAAGATGCGCGAGAAGAAGGGCGAGATGACTTTCGCCAGCCAGCCGACCGCGCCGGCCTTTTCGCCGATGTTCATGATCCCCAGCCACAGGGTCATCACGCCGGCCAGCGGCAGGGCAATGTCCATCACGCCCATCTTGGCGGAATCGAAGGTGCCGTCGATGATGCGCTTGAAGATCTCGGTATCCCCGAGGAAGATCCATTGGGCCAGCGCCGCGACGAAGCCAACCAGGAAAAAGCCGATCCAGATGTAATTCAGAGCCATGGGATGTTGTGCCGATTGTTCAGCGGAGAGTATAGGCGCAGTGCAAGCTGCCATGATGAAAGAATGCGCCGAGGCTATGTGAAAAAGTTATGGTAGCCTTTTGCCATGCACAGACCAGGCTTTACCTACCGCGGTACATTGCACCGCTTCATCCTCGACAGCGAGCTTCTGAAAAATAATCCGCTCGGCGACCCGGCCGCGCGCGAACTTGTCGTCTACACGCCAGCCCAGCCCGTCGACGGGTTGCCGCTGCTGGTCGACCTGCCGGGTTTTAACAGCGCCGGTCCCGACCACGTCGCCCGCCGCAACATCGGCGAGAACGTACCGGAACGCCTGGACCGCCTGATCGGCAGCGGCGCGATGCTGCCCGCCGTCGTCGTTTTCCCCGACTGCATGACCAGCCTCGGCGGCAACCAGTACATCAACAGCGTGGGCACCGGCCGCTACATGGATTACCTGGTCGACGAGGTGCTGCCCTTCGTCGAAAACCGTTTCGGCTGCGGCGGCGCGGGCCGGCGTGGCGTCTTCGGCAAGTCGTCCGGTGGCTTTGGCGCCCTGCGGCATGGGATGGCGCGGCCGGACGTGTGGTCGGCGGTGTCCTGCAATTCCGGCGACATGGACTTCGAGTCGGTGTACCGCATCGGCGTGTATGCGGCCGTGCGTACCCTGGAGCGCTTCGATCATTCGGTCGAGCGCTTCTTCAATTATTTTGAAACCGCGGACAAGGTGACGGCGGACGAGAAGAGCTGCCGCATGCACCTGGCGCTGGCCGCGACCTACGACCCCGATCCGCAAGCGTACCGCGGTATCCGCCTGCCTTGCGATTTGCACACCGGCCAGTTCGATGCACGCCGCTGGGATGCCTGGCTGGCCCACGATCCGGTGCGGGCGCCCGATGCCTGCCTGCGAAAGCTGCAAAAGCTGGCCCTGCTGTGGATCGATTGCGGCCTGCACGACCAGTATTTCCTGAACCTGGGTGCGCGCCAGTTGAGCCGTCGATTGTCGCAGCTGAATATCGCACACGTCCACGAGGAATACCCGGACGAGCACCTCGACGTCGATTACCGGATGGACCGTTTCCTGCCCGCGTTGGCGAAGGCGCTCAGCACATAGGATGGTTGCCTGCGCATAAGTCCTCGGCCTATGATACCCACCATCATGCCGAAACTTCGCTTCTTCGCCGCTGCCGCCCTGGCCTTCTCCTTCCTGCATTTACCGGCACAAGCAGCCGAGCCCAAGGTGCTGCACATGTTCCTGTCGACCAGCGAAGCCGGGCTCGATCCGGCGGTCGGCTCGGACCTGGCCAGCCTGTCGCTGCTGGAAAACCTGTTCGATCCGTTGTTGCGCTACGACTATCTGGCGCGGCCGGTAACGCTGCAGGGGAATACGGCAAGCAGCCTGCCGACCATCGAGGATGGCGGCCGCACGTACACTTTCCGTCTGCGTCCCGGCATCTATTTCACGCCCGACCCTGCGTTCAAAGACAAAAAACGCGAAGTCACGGCCCAGGACTATGTCTACAGTTTTAAACGCCTGTACGACCCGAGCCTGCGCTCGCCCTTCGGCTATATCTTCGACGGCAAGCTGGTCGGCGACGAAGCGCTGAAGAAGAACTTCAGCTACGCCACCGAGATCCCGGGCCTGCAGGCGGTCGACCGCTACACGCTGCGCATCCGCCTGAAGGAACCCGACAACAATTTCCTGTTCTACATGGCGATGCCGGCGGCCTCGGTGGTCGCACGTGAGGTGATGGACGCCTACCCGGGCCAGGCCGGCAACCACCCGGTCGGCACCGGCCCCTTCATGATCGGCGAGTGGAAGCATAGCGACCGCCTGGTGCTGTTGCGGAATCCGGACTCCAGCGCCGTGTTCCATACCAGCCTGGGTGCGGGCAACGATGCCGGCGACAAGGCGCTTGCCGCCGCCCTCGAGGGCCAGCGCCTGCCGCGCGTGGACCGCGTCGAGGTCAAGATCGCCGAGGAATTTCAGGGCCGCATGCTGGGCTTCCTGAACAGCGAATACGATTACATGGAGCAGGTGCCGGAATCGATGACGGAAATGGTCATCCGGGACGGCAAGCTAAAGCCCGAGCTGACGGCGCGCGGCATGCAGCTGACCCGCTTTCCGGTGCTGCAGACCTACTACATGTGGATGAACATGCAGGACCCGGTGGTCGGCGGTTATACGAAGGACAAGGTGGCGCTGCGGCGGGCGATTTCTCTCAGCTACAACAATGCCGAGGACATCGCCCTGCTGAAGAAGGGCTTTGCGATGAAGGCCGAGTCGCCGCTGCCGGCGGGCGTGCTGGGCTACGATCCGAATTATCGCAGCCCTGTTGCCTACGATCCGGCGCTGGCGAATGCGCTGCTGGACCGCTACGGCTACGGCAAGCGCGATCCCGACGGCTTTCGACGCCAGCCGAACGGCGAGCCGCTGACCCTGGTGATGAGCAGCGAAGCCACCGTCAGCGGCCGTCTGCGCGACGAATTGTGGCGCAAATGCCTGAACGCGATCGGCCTGCGCGTGATGTTCAAGTCGGACAAGAAGACCGAGATCATCAAGGCGTCGCGCCTCGGCAAGGTGCAGATGTTCGAGAGTAACTGGGTCGCCGATTTCCCCGACGGCGACAATTTCTACCAGCTGCTGTACGGCCCGAATGCGGGCCGCGCCAACTACGCGCGCTTCGACCTGCCGGCCTACAACGAGCGCTACGAAAAAGCGCACAGCCTGCAGGACGGTCCCGAGCGCCAGAAGCTGTATTTCGAGATGAACCAGCTGCTGCACGCCTATAACCCCTGGGTGCCGCTGACCCACGTGCTGTCGGCCGATATTCGCCAACCGTGGTTGAAAAACTACAAACGTCATCCGGTGGAATTCACCCAGTGGCGCTATCTGGACCTCGATGTTGCGGAAAGAGCACGCGCTACCCGAGTGAAATGATAGTTTTGTTGAGTTTTTCCCAAACTAAACATTCCCTATAGTTATACTCAGCTCCGAATTTTTCATTGGAGGGCGCAAATACGTCCGCGTACTCTCGAATGAAAAGCATAACGTAATGCAAAGACATTACTTGACAGTACAACCAGTACGAATCCAAAGACAATCGTCGCAGCACTACCCAAGGAGAGACGCGTGAAGTTAAAGAAGTTAGCCCAGATGATTGCCCTGATCGGCGTCGTCGGTCCTGCCATCGCACAGGATGTGCAGGCGGACAAATCCATGCAACGCGTCGAGATCACCGGTAGTAGCATCAAACGCATCGCCAAGGAAGGCGCGCTGCCGCTGGAAATCATCAGCCGCAAGCAGATGGAAGACCAGGGCATCGTCACCGCCGAGCAGCTGATCGCCAACCTGAACGTCAACGGCAACGGCTCCGACAACCTGGCGTCGAACTCCGACGTCACCACCGGCGCCCAGCGCGGCAACAACGGTGCATCGTCCGCCAACCTGCGCGGCCAGGGCGCCGACTCGACCCTGGTGCTGCTGAACGGCCGCCGCGTGGCGACCTACGGCATGAAAGGTTCGGCAGTCGACCTGAACGCGATCCCGTTCGCCGCGGTGGAACGTGTCGAGGTGCTGAAGGACGGTGCCTCCGCGATCTACGGTACCGACGCGATCGGCGGCGTGATCAACTTCATCACCAAGAAGAATTACCACGGCCTGGAAGCCCAGGCCTTCGAAGACGCCACCCAGCACGGCGGTTCGAACATTGCACGCGCCTCCATCACCGGCGGCTGGGGCGACCTCGACAAGGACGGCTGGAACCTGCTGGTGACCGGCGCCCGCGCCGAGAACAATGCTCTGAAAGGCAGCCAACGCGACTTCGTCAACACCTTCCAGCCGAACCGCGGCGTCTCCGTCGACACCCGCGGCGCACCGTTCGCGAACGTGTTCGGCGTCTCGCCGACCTCGTACGGCAAGACCCTGCTGGGCACCAACTCCGGCGGCGTGGCCGCTCCGGGCAGCACCCAGCTGTACAACGGCATCAGCATCCTCGATCTGCCGGGCGGCAAGGGCTGCAACATCATCGACGGCATGGCCGCGTACGACGAAAAGCTGTGGGACACCCCGAGCGCCGCTTACGGCTGCGCATGGGACACGGGCCGTGCCGCCGTCCTGCAGCAGCCGGTGACGAGCAACAATGGCCTGGCGCGCCTGACCATCCAGCGCGGCGAGCACCAGCTGTTCGCCGAGCTGGTCGGTTCGCAAGTGACCTCGAAGAAGAGCTTCTCGCCGAACCAGATTTCGCCGTCAACGACCAACTTCCCGTACAGCTCGTTCTACCCGAGCACCGGCTCCGCCTATAACATGGTGTACAACGAGCTGGTCAAGGTGTTCCCGAGCATCGCCGCCAACTACGGCTCGCCGATCGCCTACCGCTGGCGCTGCATGGAATGCGGCAACCGCGAGATCGAGACCGAAAGCAAGGCAGGCCGCTTCCAGATCGGCGCCGATGGTCCGCTGACCCTGTTCGGCCGCCGCTTCGACTACCGCATCGGCGCATCGAAGGCCTATAGCGAGGCCGAGTCGCACCTGGGCAAGGGCTACAACTACACCGTCGCCCTGGCGAATGCGCTGGGCACCGGCATCATCAATCCCTTCCTGCTGCCGGGCGAGAGGCAGAGCCAGGCCGCGATCGACCTGATCAACAGCACCTCGGCCGCAGGCGTCACCATGTACGGCGGCAAGACCACCCTGACCCAGGCCGATGCTGCGCTGTCGGGCGAAATCTTCAGCCTGCCGGCCGGCGCCGTCATGGCCGCGATCGGTACCGACCTGCGCCGCGAAGGCTACGAGTTCAACGGCGACGGCCGCGCTGCGGCAGCCCGTCCGGCGATCCTGAACGCGCCCTTCGACGACCAGAACGCGCTGAAGGAAAAGAGCCGCGACGTGAAGGCCGTGTACTTCGAGTTCCTGATCCCGGTCACCAAGTCGCTGGAAATCAACATCGCCGGCCGCCAGGACCATTACTCCGGTTTCGGCAACACCTTCAACCCGAAGTACTCGTTCCGCTTCCAGCCGATCGAGTCGCTGATGTTCCGTGGTTCGTACAACACCGGCTTCCGCGCACCGTCGTTCAATCAGCTGTTCAACGGCATCACGGAGTCGCAGTATGCCGGCAAGGACTTCGCCGATCCGGCCAAGTGCCCGACCCTGAAAGTCGACAGTACCAAGCCGGGCTGCGAATCGGTCACGCCGGTGATCTGGACTGGTGGCAAGAACAATCTGGGTCCGGAAACCGCCAAGCAGGGCACCCTCGGTGTCGTGTGGCAGCCGTTCGGCAACTTCTCGATGAACGCCGACCTGTGGGAAATCCGCAAGCAGAACACGATCGACTCGTTCACGCTGGCGACCATGACCGCGAACTACGGCCTGTTCAAGGACCAGTTCCTGCGTGACGCGTCCGGTACCCTGCAGGTCGTCGACCAGCGCTGGGTGAACGCCGGCGAACGCATCACCCGCGGCCTGGAACTGGGTGCCCGCACCAACGGCAAGCTGGGTCTGGGCACCTGGAGCGCCAGCATCGACGGCACCCGCCTGCTGGAGAAGAAGTCGCGCGCCACCACCAACAGCGCGTTCGGTCCGAGCGAAGTCGGCCTGTTCACCTTCACCGGCGACCTCGGCCTGAAGTGGAAGCACGTCGCCCTTGCAACCTACAAGCAGGGCGACTGGAGCACCACGCTGACCAACGTCTACCGTGCAGGCTACAAAGACCAGGTGCTGCCGGGCGTGGCCAACGGCGTCGTCAAACCGGCCGACCTCAATCCGGACGTCAAGGCTTACTCGATCTTCCACCTGAGCCTGACCTACAACGGCGTGCCGAACACCACGATCACTGCCGGCATCAAGAACCTGTTCGACAAGGATCCGCCGTTCGCGATCACCTACGACAGCAACTCGGGTGCGGGCAGCACCTGGGAGCCGCGTGTGGCCGACCCGCGTGGCCGTTCCTTCACCCTGCTGGCGAACTACAAGTTCTTCTGATCGCCAGCATCAAGCACGGCCCGTCGACCGGGGAGTTCGTCTCCCCGGCCCGCGGGCCGTTTTTCATTTCTTCACCCGGACGCTAACGAATATGTCGAGCATCAGCAGGCGCGGTTTCGGCAAGCTCGCGGCGGCCTCGCTGCTGCTGCCGGCATCCTTCGCAAGCCTTGCGGCCACACGTCGACGCGCCACTCCCATGACACACCTGATCAAACCGCCGCGCCTGCAGAAGGGCGACCTGGTCGGCCTCATCGCACCGGGCGGCTACACCAGCGACGCCTCGATCCAGAAGGCCGTGAAAAACATCGAGGCGCTGGGTTTCCGCGTCAAGCCGGGTAACTACCTGCGCGAAGTCTGGGGCAATTACGGCGGGACCGTGGCCGCCCGCATCGCCGACCTGCACGGCATGTTCCGCGATCCGGAGGTGAAGGCCATCTGGGCGATCCGCGGCGGTTCCGGCTGCATCTCGCTGCTGAAACACCTCGACTTCGACCTGATCCGCAAGCACCCGAAAATCCTGCTCGGCTACTCCGACATCACGGCCCTGCACCTGGCGATCCACCGCCATGCCGGCGTGGTGACTTTCCACGGCCCGGTTGCTTCGAGCACGCCATCCGACTACTCGAACCAGCACATGCTGGCAGTGCTGATGGAGCCGCGCGCCAGCTACACGATCCCGATGTCGCCCGAAAACGCGCGCCGCGCCGAACTGGAGCCGCACTTCGCGGTGCGTACCGTCCACGGCGGCACGGCGACCGGCCCGCTCATGGGCGGCAATCTGTCGCTGGTGAGCGCACTGGCCGGCACGCCCTATGCCGCGGATTTCAGGGACAGCCTGCTGTTCATCGAAGAGGTGAACGAAGAGCCCTACCGCATCGACCGCTGGATGACCCAACTCGATCTCGCTATCGGCCTGGACAAGGCGGCCGGGGTCATGGTCGGCATCTGCGAGAACTGCGGGCCGCAGGGCAACGGCTCCTCGCTGACGCTGGACGAGACCTTCGACGTGCACCTGCAGCCGCTGCACGTGCCGGCCGTGACCGGCTACTCCTTCGGTCATATCCGCAACCAGTTCACGATCCCGGTCGGCGTGCGGGCGACGCTGGATACGGAGCGACAGACCCTGACTTTACTCGAGCCGGCAGTCAGCTGATTATTTGATGTCGAAGACGAGGCAGGTGGTGGTCGCGTGCGCGTACAGCCTGCCTTGCGCATCGACGATCTTGCCTTCGGCGGTAGCCAGCTGGCGGCCGCAATGCAACACCGTGCCGATCGCGCGTAGCGGCCCGCCGTCCAGGCGCGCGCCGCGCACCAGGTTCACGCTCAGCTCCGCCGTCGTGTAGCCCTGTCCCGGTTCGAGCATGGTCTGCACCGCGCAGCCGACTGCCGAGTCGAGCAGGGTGGCGTACCAGCCGCCATGCACGGTGCCCATCGGGTTCAGGTGCTTTTTCTGGGGCAGGCCCTGGAAGGTGGCGACGCCGCGCTCGACCTCGACCAGGTGAAAATCCAGGGTCTCGGCGATCGGCGGATACGGAAAGCGGCCTTCGAGCAGGGCTTGCATGACGTCCAGGCCTTTCATGTGGCGGGCCTGCTCGACCGGCACCACGCCGGCGTGCGCGCCGTTCTCGAGTGCCCGCGCGCGTACCGCGTCGAGTTGCTGCTGCCATTGTTCGATTGTCGCCTGGGCGTTCATGCCGTCTCCTTGAGGTGTCCAAACAGGCATTCTGCACCTTTGGCTTGAACTCTGCTGGCGGTGGCTTCAGGCGCCCAACAGCGTCTTGCAGCGGCTCACCAGGAATTCGCGCAGCACCCGCACCGCCGGCGATACCTGCTTGCGGTTCGCCACCAGCATCGTCAGCGGCGCGTTGACGCCTTCCCACTCCGGCAGGATCAGGCGCAGGCGGCCGCTGGCGAGGTCTCCGTGTACGTCCAGGCGCGAGCGGTAGCAGATGCCCAGGCCTGCCAGCGCCCAGCGTTTGACGATCTCGGAATCGTCGGCCACGCGGTCGCCCTGCACCACGATTTCGACTTCTTCCTCGCCCTTGCGGAAGCGCCAGCGGTCGTTGACGGTTTCGTCGAGCATGAAGCACAGGCAGTTGTGCTGTTCCAGCTCGCGCGGCGCGGCCGGCACCCCATGCCGCGCCAGGTAAGCGGGCGAGGCGCACAGCACGCGCCGGTTTTCCGACAGCAGCGGCAGCGCCACCATGCTGGACTCGGGCTGCACGCCGAAGCGCAGCGCGATGTCGACGGGTTCACGGTAGATGTTGGCGAGGCGGTCGGTCAGCTGCAGGCGCAGTTTCACGCCCGGGTAGCGCGCCTGGAAATCGTTCAGCCAGGGCAGCACCACATGGCGCCCGAGGTCGGACGGCATCGAGATCTGCAGCTGGCCTTCGATCGCATCCTGGCCGGCACGCACTTCGTCCTCGGCCTCGCGCAGGCCGTCCAGTAAAGCCTTGCTGCGCCCGAGCAAACGTTCGCCGGCCAGGGTCAGGCGCATGCTGCGCGTGCTGCGGATGAACAGGGCCACGCCAAGGTCGGCCTCCAGACGCTTCAGGCTGGCGCTGGCGACGGCCGGCGACAGTTCCAGCAGACGCGCAGCGCTCGATAAGCTGCCCTGTTCGGCGGTGGCGACGAAGGTTTCCAGATCCTGGAGGTTACGGATTTTCAATGGATGGTTGAAAGTGATTTCGGGATTGCCCAGTTTATCAAAAAGCCGGGACTGGTCAGAATGGCATGCATCGTATCCTTAACTAACGCAGGAGCTCACACATGAAAGCCATCGGCTACCAGAACAACCTTCCCGCAACCGACGCTGCAGCGCTGGTCGACATCACGCTGCCGGATCCGGTCGCGCAAGGCCACGACCTGCTGGTCGAGGTGCGCGCCGTGTCCGTCAATCCGGTCGACACCAAGGTGCGCAAGAGCGCCAAGCCGGAAGCAGGGCAGTGGAAGGTGCTGGGCTGGGACGCGACCGGCATCGTGAAAGCGGTCGGCCCGGACGTCACCCTGTTCAAGCCGGGCGACCGCGTCTGGTATGCCGGCTCGATCGCCCGCGCCGGCAGCAACAGCGAGCTGCAGCTGGTGGACGAGCGCATCGTCGGCCACATGCCGGCCTCGCTGGACTTCGGCGCCGCCGCCGCACTGCCGCTGACCGGCTTGACGGCCTGGGAGATGCTGTTCGACCGTCTGCAGGTGCCGCGGGGGCCTGAAGGCAAGGGCAAGACCCTGCTGGTGATCGGTGCAGCGGGCGGCGTCGGCTCGATCCTGGTCCAACTGGCGCGTCAGCTGACGCAACTGACCATCATCGGCACCGCCTCGCGGCCGGAAACCCAGGACTGGGTGCGCGAACTCGGCGCCCATCACGTGATCGACCACAGCAAGCCGCTGGCTGCGGAAATCGCCGCCGCTGGCTTGCCCGCACCGGAGTACGTGACGAGTCTGACGCATAGTGACGTGCACTTCGACCAGGTCGTCGAAGCCATCGCACCGCAGGGCAAGTACAGCCTGATCGACGATCCGGCCACGCCGATCGACATCATGAAATTCAAGCGCAAGGCGGTGTCGCTGCACTGGGAGCTGATGTTCACGCGTGCGCTGTTCAACACGCCGGACATGATCGAGCAGCACAACATCCTGAACCGCCTGGCGGAGCTGGTGGATGCGAGGACGATCCGCACCACGGCCAACGAGAATTTTGGCATCATCAATGCGGAGAACCTGCGCCGTGCGCATGCGCTGATCGAGTCGAACAAGGCGCGCGGGAAGATTGTGCTGGAGGGGTTTTAATTGAGAGTAACGGATTGACCAACAGAATCACGAAAGAAGTAGTCTGTAAATTGTACCACGATAATTATTTTATTTATATGTTCTGACATGGTTCCTCAAGCGTCACTGCACGTACTTTCATAAAATTGAAAAATTAGTTTAACAGTAATATCAAATAAAACTTTCTAATTGTGCACAATTACACCATCCAAATTTTTTCTGGATGGTAAATTTTTTGAAAAAACAGAAATTTTAGGAAATCATTCTGCCTTAAATGAATTTCTTTCTGCGTTAGATGATTTATCAGATAGATTGATGCTGTCCCAATAAATCGAGTCATGATTTTCTATCAAAAGAGAATTTTTTGGTATTTGCGTAACGACTTTTGCGAAAATAAGAATATCGGATCCTGCGCCGATGCTATTCAAAACTGAAATCCAGCTAGCGTAGCCAATTGATTCCGTTAATTTTATTGAAAATAGAAATAGAAATGGGAGGGGAAATATTGTCAACACAAAAAAGGGCAGTAACGTAGCTAGCAGAAACCGGTTGCGCCGCATTGGGGACAAGTATTGCACATATGGAGAGCCAAATTCAGGCCAAATGCCTATGATAGTCTTCGAATCTAGCCCAATTCGAGGGAAACCAATTACATGTAGCGCTTCATGTCCAACAGCTAATATAAAAAATACCAGTGTGAATTCCATCCACGATGGAGATCCTAAAGGTAGGCTGTTCGGATAGCATACTAACCATAGGACAGCGACGAGTAAAGCGACGCAAATCCCAAGTCCTATCGAAAAAATTAACCGTCGTTGATCAAGTGTCTTCATAAAAGCCCATCCCGTAATAGATGAGGTATCTGCTGCTAACGGGTGGCCGATGTGGAATTTAGGCATAAAATCTCCAGAAAAACCTGGCCGGGCAACGACGCCCGACCAGCGACGCGAGAATTAACTCATAAGCTTTTCAACACCTTTATTGATTGCGGTGCCCACACCGTATCCGGCTCCGAAGGCCAATAAAAGCAGGCAAAGAATGCCACCAGAAACATCTTCGACTTCATTCATGGTCAGTTCTTGCATACCAACTTCATTCATGGTCAGGTCAGACATTTTCATTCTCCTTTTGTTGTGCCGCCGAAGTAGAGGCAGGAGTCACTTTACCGGAAAGTTTTTATAAGGCAATGATATTTGTCATAGAGTAACACAGATAGCGAATGAGAAATATTATAAATTTGACAAACATGTCTAAACTTGCGTAGTTTCTGCTTTATTGTGTGTGAGGACGAGATTGCTCTCGCCATGGTAAATTTTTCAATTAATTTTTACAGGATTTATTAAAAATAATGATATAGATCAATTTCATTCATAAAAGATATTAATTCAGTTTTATGACGTAGCTATGAGGCAGCTGATCTGGGAATTAGGACATAGATCAAATAAAAATACTTAATAATGAGCATAAGGTCATCGTTTGATTTTTCGCTTTGACATAGCCGTTAAAAAGGTCGAGTGTATTTCTTTTAAGAAATCCTATCGTACAATGAGCGACGTTGAAAATAATGCAATTGATGAGTCGAAGGCATCAACTCAAAAAATAAGGCAGATGTTTCGCCAGCAAGCTATAGATTTCGCCAGTACACGGCAGTATGGAACGGTAATCTTGATGAGCTATTTTAGTCACAGATTGCTAACTGCGTTCTTCTGCGCATTTGCTGTTGCCATTATTGCCTTTTTCATATTTTTTTCCACAACGAGAAAGGCTGACGCCCCGGGCGTACTTTTGCCCAGTCAAGGCTTGATTCGTCTACGACCTGGGCAGACGGGAGTCGTAACGCAAGTGCGGGTTAAAGAAGGGCAGAAAGTAAAAGCTGGTGACGTGCTATTCGTGTTATCTAACGAACGCAATATTGGTACTCTACGTTCAGCGGAAAGTACGGTGACTGAGTTGTTGCAGAACCGACGTGATAGCTATGGTGACGAATTAGTGAAGGCTAGCCAGCAATCAAATCAACGTGTGTTAGCAGCACAGAGAAGGGCGGCTGCGTTGATGGAAGAAGGAGCACGCCTGGAGTCACAGATCGCGTTGCAAAGATCTCGCGTTGCACTTGTAATACAAGCCTTTCAGCGGTTTAAAGAATTGCACGTAACTAACTATATATCGGCAGCACAGCTTGAGGAGCGAGAAGGAGAACTGCTGGATCAACGCCAGAGGTTGGCTGAACTCGAGCGTCTTAGAGGGATAAGTGAGCGTGATTATGTCTCGGCTCAAGCCGAATATCACGACTTGCGGTACCAAGCTCAGCGAGATGAAGCTGCGTTAAAGCGCAGTAAGTTAGCAATCCAGCAGGACCTTGCTGAAAGTGAGGCGAGGCGAGAAATTCACGTGATTGCGCCAACCACGGGCACAGTTACTGCCGTTATGGTAGAGGTCGGTAAGCCGATTTTAGCTGACTCCACACTAACGTCTTTGTTACCTATCGGCTCCGAACTAGACGCAGAGATATATGCACCTTCCCGCTCTGTCGGGTTCATCAGGCCCGGAATGAAGGTGCTGTTACGCTATCAAGCGTATCCGTATCAGAAGTTCGGCCAATACGAGGCAGTTGTTCATGAGGTGGCTGGCACATCGATGTCGGCACAAGAGCTAACTCTGCCCGGTGCTGCGATGGCTTCGAATCAAACATCCGAACCGTTGTACCGCATCCGCTTAAAACTAAAGCGGCAAGCGGTCAACGTTTACGGCAAGACGGTCTATCTCAAGCCAGGCATGCTATTGGACGCCAGCATCATTCTTGAGCATCGACGGTTGTATGAATGGGTTCTTGAGCCACTGTTCAGCATTTCAGGTCGTGGTTAGCTAAATGTGTTAAACCATTCAATTGCGCTCGGGTCAATCACTACTTAAATCGACGCTCATGAAAATTGCACCTTCTCTGCAACTCTCCTTCTGGCGTGATAAGCGTCTTCCCGTCATTCTGCAAACAGAAGCCGCCGAGTGCGGAATAGCTTGTGTCGCGATGGTTATATCTTACTGGGGGCACAGAATTGACCTTTCGACAATGCGTCAGCGGTTTTCTGTCTCACTGAAGGGTGCTACGTTGAAGGGCTTGATGGTGATGGCGCAGGGTCTCAACTTCCAGTCCCGACCTTTGAAGCTCGAAATGAAGCATTTGCCTGAGTTGAAGCTCCCGGCAGTCCTGCACTGGGATATGAACCACTTTGTTGTCTTGAAGAGAGTGGGTCATACTCACGCCTTTATCCATGACCCTGGAATTGGAGAACGGCGCTTGACGTTTGATGAAGTTGCTAAGCATTTCAGTGGGGTCGCGCTCGAACTTACACCAACGGGTGCATTCTCACCAAGGAATGAAAGCAGGGATGTGCCCCTACTGTCTCTTATGGGCCGAGCGGTAGGGCTGCGGCGGGGCTTAGGGCAGGTTTTGCTCCTCGGCCTAGCGCTGCAAGTATGTGCACTGGTGGCGCCGTTCTATATGCAGTGGGTAATCGACGAAGCCTTGCTTACAGGTGATCGTGAATTGATGACTGTCCTCGGCTGCGGCTTTCTATTGCTGGTCGTGCTACAGACTTCGATTGGCGCTGTCCGCTCATGGGTAACGACTGTGCTGTCGACGAACCTTAATTTCCAGTGGTTCGGAAACGCTTTTACGCATCTAATGAAGCTGCCGTTGCCTTACTTTGAAAGCCGTCATACCGGCGATATCGTTTCCCGTTTCGGTTCGATCCAGACGATACAAAAAAGCATTACCATCCAGTTTGTCGAAGGGATCATCGACGGCGTGCTTGTTCTTGGTACGCTTGTGATGATGTGCCTTTACAGCCTGCAGCTTGCAGCGGTAGCGTCTAGCGCAGTCGCGTTGTATGTAGTTTTGCGCGCTATGATCTTCAGGCCTTTGAAAGAGGCGACATCTGAGCAAATCATCCATGCGGCCAAGCAGCAGACCCATTTCTTGGAATCGGTACGCGGCGTCCAGAGTGTGCGCCTGTTTGGCCGTAACGACGAGCGCCGAGCCGGTTGGCTGAACGCTTTGGCAGATCAGTTCAATTCCGAATTGCGAGTCGCCAGGCTAGGCTTGTCGTATCAGACTGCGAATACTTTCCTTTTTGGGGCCGAGCGCGTGATCGTTATCTGGCTCGCTGCGCTCGCTGTCATGGATGCGAAGTTTTCCGTCGGAATGCTTTTTGCGTTTATCAGCTACAAGGATCAGTTCACCCAGCGCATGGCCAGTCTAGTCGACAAATTATTCGAGTTCAGGATGTTGCGCTTGCATAGTGAACGCGTGGCCGATATCGTGATGACGGAAGCAGAGCAGGATACTTTTACCTATGAGATTGGCCCAGCGGAGATCACCCCCTCGATAGAACTGCGCCAGCTTTCCTTCCGTTACTCGGATAGCGAGCCCTACATTATCAAAGATCTCGATCTGAAGATTACTCCCGGCGAATGCGTGGCCTTGACCGGTCCCTCGGGTAGCGGCAAAACTACCTTGGTAAAGCTGCTGCTTGGACTGCTTGAGCCTACAAGCGGCGAAATCCTCATTGGTGGCGTAAAGCTAGCGAATCTCGGCCTGTCGAATTATCGTCAGCTGATCGGTACGGTCATGCAGGACGACACGTTGTTTGCTGGTTCAATCTCGGACAACATCAGCTTTTTCAGTACTCCGCCAAACCAAGAGCAGGTCGTCCAATGCGCGCGCTTAGCCGCTATTGACAACGAAATCATGGGAATGCCGATGGCCTACAACACGCTCGTCGGTGACATCGGCACGGGTTTGTCCGGCGGTCAGAAGCAGCGAATTCTATTGGCTCGCGCACTGTACAAGAACCCGCAACTGCTGGTTCTAGACGAGGCTACTAGTCATCTCGACGTATGGAATGAGCAGGCAGTTAACGCTGCAATTCAAAGCCTCAAGCTGACCCGCATCATCGTGGCACATCGACCCGAAACGATCGCCATGGCTGAGCGCGTCGTTGTGCTACACGGTGGGAAAATTGTTCAGGACGTGAGAAAAGAACAGCAGCAATTTGAAAGTGCAGAGGCAGCCTGAGCACTTCAGCGCAGCCGGTAGCGCATATAGCTGAGATCATGGCTGGCGCCATCGATCTCCAGCATATCCTCGATCCGCGCCGTCATCGTGAAACCTGCACGCAGGTAGAGCGCGACGGCCGGGTGGTTCTCGGACAGCACCTCCAGGTCGACCCACTTCAAGCCATTTTGCCGGCGTGCCCAATCAGTGGCGGTAGCGAGCAGCTCCGCACCCAGACCGCGGCGACGGTAGGCGCGGTGCACACCCATCCCCAGCATCGCCCGATGCCGTGCACCCGGCTCCGGCCGCGCACGCAGATCGACGTGTCCGGCAATCGAGCCCCGCGCATCCAGGGCCAGCCACAAGCGGCGCCATCGCGGTTCGCTTACCGGAATGGCCAGGCCGTCGACAAACGACGCCTTCAAACCTGGGGTTAGCTGCAACTGCGCGCGCGACAGCGGCTGGAACAGCGGCGTGCCGTCCGCGCCGTTGTCGCGCAGGTGATCGTCGAGGTAGACGAAGAAGGCCGGCAGGTCGGCCGCGTCTGCCGGCCGGATCGTCACAGCGCCCGCGCGATCAGGATCTTCTGGATGTCGCTGGTGCCTTCGTAGATCTGGCACACGCGCACGTCGCGGTAGATGCGCTCGACCGGGAAGTCGGCCACGTAGCCGTAGCCGCCGAACACCTGCATCGCGCTGGAGACCACGCGCTCGGCCATCTCGGAGGCGAACAGCTTGGCCATCGCCGCTTCCTTGAGGCAGGGCAGGCCGGCGTCCTTCATCGAGGCCGCGTGCAGGATCAGCTGGCGTGCGGCTTCGATCTGCATCGCCATCTCGGCCAGGCGGAACTGCACGGCCTGGTGGTCGAAGATCGCGCTGCCGAAGCTGGTGCGCTCCTTGGCGTAGGCCAGCGCTGCTTCATAGGCGGCGCGCGCCATGCCGACCGATTGCGAGGCGATGCCGATGCGGCCGCCCTCCAGGCCGGACAGGGCAATCTTGTAGCCTTGTCCCTCTTCGCCGATCAGGTTTTCCGCCGGGACGCGGCAGTTCTCGAACACGATCTGCGCGGTGTCCGAGGAGTGCTGGCCCATCTTGTGCTCGATGCCGGCGACGATGTAGCCGGGCGTAGTGGTCGGCACCCAGAATGCGCTGATGCCTTTCTTGCCGGCCGCCTTGTCGGTGACCGCCATGACGATGGCGACGTCGCCGTTCTTGCCGCTGGTGATGAACTGCTTGGTGCCGTTGAGGACGTAGTGGTCGCCATCGCGCGTTGCGGTGGTGCGCAGCGCGGCGGCGTCGCTGCCGGTGTGCGGTTCCGTCAGCGCGAAGGCACCCAGCATCTCGCCTTGCGCCAGCGGGCGCAGCCACTGTTCCTTCTGCGCTTCGTTCGCGTACATCATCGCGATCGAGCATACCGGGCAGTTGTTGACCGAGATGATGGTCGAGGTGCCGCCGTCGCCGGCCGCGATCTCTTCCAGCACCAGAGCCAGCGACACGTAGTCGAGGCCCGCGCCGCCGTACTGCTCCGGCACCGCCACGCCGAAGGCGCCCAGCTGGGCCAGTTCCTTCAGCTCGTCCTTCGGAAAATAGTGTTCGCGGTCCCAGCGCGCGGCTTGCGGCGCCAGGCGCTCCTGCGAATAGCTGCGCAGGGCGTCGCGGATCATCTGGTGTTCTTCGCTCAGAATCATTATGTCTCGTGTGTCGTTATCGTTATTCAGGGACGGCTTACCAGGCGATGGGTGTGCCGTCGTGGTTCAGGAAGGCGCCGTTCTTCGACGCGTCCGCAGCGGCCAGCGTCGCGCGCAGCGTGCGCACGCTTTCCTCGACGCTGAGCGGGGCGCCGGCGCCGCCCATGTCGGTCTGCACCCAGCCCGGGTGAAAGGTGAGGCAGGTCACGCCCTGCGGGCCGAAGCTCAGCGAAGCATCCTTCAGCACCGAGTTCAGCGCCGCCTTGCTGGCGCGGTACAGCGAGCCCGATGCGTTGCCGCGCTCGCCGATCGAGCCCATGCGCGAGGAGATCACCGCCAGCTTGCCGCGCGCGTTGGCCACCAGCGGGCCGACGATCGGCAGCAGGCGCATCGCCGCCAGCACGTTGGTGTGCATGACCGCGTCGAACTCCTGCTGGGTCGGGAAGCCGTCGTGGCGTGGGCCGTAGACGCCGGCCACCAGCCAGGCGTGGTCGATCTTTTCGTCGTCCAGTTTCCAGCCCAGGCCGCCGATCGCTTCCGGATTGGTCACGTCGAGTTGGTGTGCCTCGGCGCCGAGCCGGCGCAGTTCCTCGCAATCGTCCGGCTTGCGGGCGGTGGCGATCACGCGCCAGCTGTCGGTGCGGTACTGGCGGACCATTTCGTGGCCGATGCCGCGCGAGGCGCCGATGATGAGTACTGTAGACATATCAATCTCCTGTAGGGTGGGCACCCCGAGCCCACGCATGACCTTGGCGTATTATCTGTTCCACCGTGGGCACGGGGTGCCCACCCTACCACGGTGCATCGTGTCATGCCGACGATGCACCGTGTCATGCGATTACACCATCTCGATCGCCATCGCCGTCGCCTCACCGCCGCCGATGCACAGCGACGCCACGCCGCGCTTGCCGCCGGTCTTCTTCAGCGCGCCCAGCAGGGTGACGACGATGCGCGCGCCCGAGGCGCCGATCGGGTGGCCCAGCGCGCAGGCGCCGCCGTGGATGTTGACCTTGTTGTGCGGGATGTCGAGGTCGCGCATGGCGGCCATCGGCACTGCGGCAAAGGCTTCGTTGATCTCGAAGAGGTCGACGTCGCTGGCCTTCCAGCCGGTCTTCTTGAACAGCTTGTGCATGGCGCCGATCGGCGCGGTGGTGAACAGGTTCGGTTCCTGGGCGTGGGTGGCGTGGCCGATCACGCGCGCGATCGGGGTCAGGCCCAGTTCCTTGGCCTTCGATTCGCGCATCATGACCAGCGCGGCGGCGCCGTCGTTGATCGACGAGGACGAAGCGGCGGTCACGGTGCCTTCCTTCTTGAAGGCCGGTTTGAGCGACGGGATCTTGTCGACCTTGGCTTTCAGCGGGCCTTCGTCCTTGCTGATGATCTGCTCGCCGAGGCGGTTCGCGACCGACACCGGTGCGATCTCCCAGTCGAAGGTGCCGTCGGCATTCGCGGCCTGGGCGCGCTTGACGGATTCGATCGCGAAGTTGTCCTGGTCTTCACGCGAGAACTGGTAAGTCGCCACGCACTCTTCGGCGAAGGTGCCCATCGAACGGCCTTCGCCGGTCTTCTCGTTGCGCGAGTAGGCGTCTTCCAGGCCGTCCAGCATCATGTGGTCGAACATCGGCGCGTGGCCGATGCGGTAGCCGCCGCGCGCCTTCGGGATCAGGTAGGGCGCATTGGTCATCGACTCCATGCCGCCGGCGACGACGATGTCGGCGCTGCCGGCCACCAGCTGGTCGTGCGCGAAGATCGCGGCCTGCATGGCCGAGCCGCACATCTTGGAGAGGGTCACGGCGCCGGTCGACAGCGGCAGGCCGGCCTTGATCAGCGCCTGGCGTGCCGGGGCCTGGCCCTGGCCGGCCATCAGGCAGTTGCCGAAGTAGACGTGTTCGACGGTTTGCGCGTCGACGCCGGCGCGTTCGACGGCGGCCTTGATGGCCACCGCGCCCAGGTCGCTTGCGCTCTTCGAGGAGAAATCGCCCTGGAAGGCGCCCATCGGGGTACGGGCTGCGCCGACGATAACGACTGGATCATTCATTTTGTGGTCTCCAAACAGGAAGTTGACGGACTGGCCGCCGGGTTGGTCTTATTGAAACGGATCTGCTGCGGATACGGGAACACGTCGTCGACGATGCCTGCCGCGATGCGCTCCTTGTGCGACTGCCACCAGGTGCGCGTCAGCAGTTCGGCGTGATGCTGCATGAAGATGGTGCGGATCTTCGGATTCCCAAGCAGGAAGCGCTCGAACTGCTCGGGGAAGACGTCGTGTTTTCCAACTGGGTACCACGGCTCGGCCGCTATCTCGTCCTCCTCGTTGCGCGGGGCAGGGATGTCGCGGAACTGGCAATCGGTCAGGTACTCGATTTCGTCGTAGTCGTAGAACACGACGCGGCCCTGGCGCGTGAGGCCGAAATTCTTGTACAGCATATCGCCGGGGAAGATATTCGCCGCCACCAGATCGCGGATCGCATTGCCGTACTCAATCACGCCGTGTTCGAGGCGGGCCGCGTCGCCGCTGCGTTCGGCGTCCTGCAGCCACATATTCAGCGGCACCATGCGGCGCTCGATGTACAGGTGCTTGATGACGATGCGGTCGCCCTCGATCTCGAGCAGCGAGGGCGCGTCGCGGCGCAGCTGGTCGAGCAGCTTGTCCGAGAAGCGCGACAAGGGGAAGGCCACGTCCGAGTATTCGAGCGTGTCGGCCATGCGGCCCACGCGGTCGTGGTGCTTCACCAGCAGGTATTTTTCCTTGATCTGCGCGCGCGTCGTTTCCTTCGGCGGCGGGTACCAGTCCTTGATCACCTTGAACACGTAGGGGAAGGAGGGCAGCTCGAACACCAGCATCACCAGGCCGGGAATGCCGGGCGCGATGCGGAACTCGTCCGAGCTGTGCTTCAGGTGCTGCAGGAAGTCGCGGTAGAACAGGGTCTTGCCCTGCTTCTGCAGGCCGAGCACCGTGTAGATCTCGCTTCTCGGCTTCTTCGGCATCAGGCTGCGCAGGAACTGCACGTAGCTCGAGGGCACCTCCATGTCGACCATGAAGTAGGCGCGCGTGAACGAGAACAGGGTCAGCACCTGGTCCGGCTCGGTGAGCACGGTATCGAGCTGCAGCCGTCCATCAGGGCCGTGCAGGACCGGAATCACGAACGGGACTTCGCGCGCGCCGTTGATGGCGCGGCCGACGATATACGCGCCCTTGTTGCGGAAGAAGAGGTTTGAAAGCACGTGCAGCTGCTGGTTCGGCTCCACCTTGTCCAGCCCGAACTGTTCGATCATGCGCTGCTCGACCAGGCCGACGTCGCGATCGAGGTCGGCGAAGGGGCAGGCCAGCTGGAAGTTGGTGACGATACGCCGGAGGGCAAAGCGCAAGCCGTCCGCCGCCGGGTAGTAGACGCGGTAGGTCGGCTGCGGTTCCTCGGTCTCGATGTACTCGGTCGAAACGGCCGGGCGCACGAACAGGAACTCGTTGCGGTAGTAGCTGCGGTGCAGCAGGCGGCAGCTGACGGAGTTGAAGAAGCTCTCGGCCAGTTCGGGGCGCTTGTGGCCGGTGAGCAGGCCAATGAAATGGAGCTTGGTCTCGCGCCAGGTGGCGTCGCCCAGTTCCTCGGACGCGTATTCGTCTTCGAGGATCTGCACGCATTCCTGCACGCGCCTGTCGTAGAAGTCGATGCGCGCGCGCGCGGCGCACTGGGCGGTGGTCCAGTCGGCCTGTTCGAAATAGTCCTTGGCCGCCTGGCTGGCCTGGCGGAACAGCGAATAGTGGCGGTCGAACCCGTCCAGGATGGTGCGCGCGATGTCGAAGGCGATCTGCGACGAGAGCAGTTTGGGGAAACTTGCCTGTGTCATCGATGTTCTCGCGCGCGTTGGAAGGGTGGCGGACTCGCGCCTTGCAGCCCTTACGCGGTCTCGCCGAACAGCTCGCGGCCGATCAGCATGCGGCGGATTTCGCTGGTGCCAGCGCCGATTTCGTAGAGCTTCGCATCGCGCCAGAGACGACCGACCGGATACTCGTTGATATAGCCATTGCCGCCCAGGGTCTGGATCGCTTCGCCGGCCATCCAGGTCGCCTTCTCGGCGCTGTACAGGATGGCGCCGGCGGCGTCCTTGCGCAGGGCGCGCACGGCGGCGGCGTTGTCGGCGCGGTCGCAGGCCTGGCCGACCGCGTACACGTAGGCGCGGCAAGCCATCATCGTCGAATACATGTCGGCGATCTTGCCCTGCATGAGCTGGAACTCGCCGATGGCCTGGCCGAACTGCTTGCGCTCGTGGATGTAGGGAACGACCACGTCCATGCAGGCCGACATGATGCCCAGCGGGCCGCCGGACAGCACGGTGCGCTCGAAGTCCAGGCCCGACATCAGCACGTTGACGCCCTTGCCGACGCCGCCCAGCACGTTCTCGACCGGCACTTCGCAATCCTGGAACACGAGCTCTCCGGTGTGCGAGCCGCGCATGCCCAGCTTGTCCAGCTTTTGTGCGATCGAGAAGCCTTTGAAACCCTTTTCGATCAGGAAGGCGGTCATGCCGCGCGGGCCGGCTTCGATGTCGGTTTTCGCATAGACAACCAGGGTGTCGGCGTCCGGACCGTTGGTGATCCACATCTTGGTGCCGTTCAGGACGTAGCGGTCGCCCTTCAGCTCGGCGCGCAGCTTCATGCTGACGACGTCGGAACCGGCATTCGGCTCGGACATGGCCAGTGCGCCGACGTGCTCGCCCGAGATCAGCTTGGGCAGGTACTTGCGCTTCTGCTCTTCGTTGCCGTTGCGCTTGATCTGGTTGACGCACAGGTTCGAGTGGGCGCCATACGACAGGCCGACCGAGGCCGAGGCGCGCGAGATCTCTTCCATCGCGACGATGTGGGCCAGGTAGCCCATGTTGGCGCCGCCGTATTCTTCGCTGACGGTGATGCCCAGCAGGCCCAGTTCGCCCATCTTCTTCCACAGATCCATCGGGAACTGGTCGGTACGGTCGATCTCGGCCGCGCGCGGCGCGATCTCGCTGGCCGCGAACTGTTGCACTGCTTCGCGCAGCGCGGCGATGTCTTCGCCGTGGTCAAAGGTCAAGCCTGGAAGATGCAGCATGTCGTCCTCTCGTTTGTCTCGTGTGTGTCGTTATGGCTGGAATGGCTGGATGGGATGATAGCGCGGAGTGACGTTAACGTAAACGTCAACCAACCGATACGTCGTTCCCGACCTAGCCGGCCGCCTTGGCGGGAACCCAAGTTTATTGGCGTTACGGCTGCTCATGCAGAACTTGGATTCCCGCCTGCGCGGGAAGTCGGTCCGGGCAATGCTCGGAACGACGATCGGTTAGTAAGCGGTTACTTACGCCGCGCTGCGCTCCTGCGGCTCGACATTGCCGTCAGCCCCGGCTTCTGCCAGCAGGCGCCGGCACTCGTCCTCGTGCACCGCGATTTCCGCCAGCGACATCTCGATGTCGGCGCGCTGCTGCTCGAGCGTGTCGCGCTGGTGCGAGAGTACGCCGAGGAAGCGGTTGATCTGGGCCACGGTGTCCTTCGGCGACTCGTACATGTCGATGATGCTTTTGATCTCCGACAAGGTCAGGCCCAGGCGCTTGCCGCGCAGGGTGAGCTTCAGGCGCGTACGGTCGCGCGGGGTGTAGACGCGGTTGCGTCCGCCCTGGCCTTCGCGCATCGGGCTCAGCAGTCCCTGGTCTTCGTAGAAACGGATGGCGCGGGCGGTGATGTCGAATTCGCGCGCCAGTTCGGCGATGGTGTAGGTAGGGCCCATATTATTCTGCATGGTCGAAAATCACATAGAATCGCAGTCTGCGCCTCTATTTCCGTTTACGTCAACGTCAATGTTGATTGCATTGTAGCTTGGGCGCCTGGACCAACACGAAAGATTTTCGGCATGAACCCTCTCGAATCCCAGCTGGCTTACCCCTTCGGCGACACCATCCCGCCGCTCGGCACGGTGCACGACATCGCGCCGGGCCTGCGCTGGCTGCGCATGCCGCTGCCCTTCGCCCTCGACCACATCAACCTGTGGCTGCTGGACGACCGGGTGGAGGGACGGGATGGTTTGGCGCTGGTCGACTGCGGCGCCAGCACCGAGGCAACGCGCGCCGCGTGGGAGCAATTGTTCGATGGCGCGATGGGCGGCCAGCCGCTGCTGCGCGTGTTCGCGACCCATTGCCACCCGGATCACGTCGGCCTGTCCGGCTGGCTGTGCGAGCGTTTCAAGGCGCCGTTCTGGACCAGCGCTGCCGAGTTTGGCTTTGCGCGCATGATGGCGGCCGCGCTGCCGGGCGTGGACGGGCCGTCGGCGATCCCGCATTTCCGGAAGCACGGCCTGGTCGACCCGGACATGCTCGAGCAGATGCAAAGCCGCCGCAATTACTATCCCTCGCTGGTGCCGGCCGTGCCGCCTGCCTATACCCGGCTGCAGGACGGCCAGCGGGTGCGCATCGGCGGCCGCGAATGGCGCGTGATCACCGGTTTCGGCCACTCGCCGGAGCACGTGTCGCTGTATGCGGAAGAGGGGAAGATCCTGATCTCCGGCGACATGGTGCTGCCCCGCATTTCCACCAACGTCTCCGTGTTCGCCGTGGAGCCGGAAGGCGATCCACTCACACAATATCTCGACTCGCTGGACAAGTTTGCCGGCCTGCCGGACGACACCCTGGTGCTGCCTTCGCACGGCAAACCCTTCCGCGGGCTGCATGTGCGCATCCAACAGTTGCGCGAACACCACGCTGCGCGACTGGAAGAGGTGCGCGCCGCCTGCGTTGCGCCGCGTTCCGCAGTTGACATTGTGCCGCTGATGTTCCGCCGCCAGCTCGACGCTCACCAGCTCAGTTTTGCCGTCGGCGAGGCATTAGCCCACCTGCATACGCTCTGGTACGCCGGTATCCTCGATCGTGTAACCGGTGACGACGGCATTATCCGCTTCGGATTACGCTGATTCCGCATCGCTCAGCGTTATATTATGTCCTGCAGGCAACCTTTGGGTTGCCTGTTTTCGTTTGCACGAATGAAAATGCCCAAGCAAACGATTTCTTTTTCCTGTAGGATATTTTTCACACTTACCTATTCTCTTGACGGAAAGCACGATTATTGCTGGACAGCACTGTGAGAATCGGTCAATACTCACATGTTTGTTACTTTCAGACTTTCGTGCCGTTACATAAGGTCTGAACCATGGAGAAACCATGACAGCCCTGCATGAACCATTAGTACCCCCGATGAATTCGACCAACGAGCGTGAGAGCTTCAGCGAGCGTTTGCAACAAGCGCTGAAGAATGCCCACTACTCGCCGGACAGCCCGACCAGGCTGGCGCGCGAATTTAACATTCGCTTCGAAGGCCGTCCGATCACGGTCCACGCTGCCCGCAAATGGCTGGTCGGTGAGGCCATTCCGACCCAGGAAAAGCTGCGCATGATCGCCCAGTGGCTGGGCGTGCCGGCCGACTGGCTGCGCTTCGGCGGTTCCGAGAACGCCCCGGCCAACGGCGAAACCGCCGATGCCTCGGCGCGTTTCGAATCGGCCGACGTCAAGCTGATCGCCGACCTGCAGCGCCTGGATGAGCATCACAAGCAGCTGGCACGCGAGTTCATCCGCATGCTGGTGCGGATGAACCACCAGCCGAAGTAATTCCTGTCTGGACAAGGACGGCCCGGCCCGGGGAGTTTCTCCCGGCCGGGCCGTTTCCATTTATTCCATACTGCAATTTTTCTTCAAGCGAGCGGCACAAATGGCCGAGTCTCGCGCATAATCTACTTGTCTCGCCTCCAACGTTATCGGTCATATAAGGATGCAGTGCCCTCATGATTAATAACTACAGCAGTACCGCGCAGTTGAAAGACCTCATGACCGCGCCGCCGATGACTGCGGCGCAACATGCAGAAATCATGCGTAAGCGTAATGAGCAGCGCAGGAAAATCGAAGACGCAATGGAAGCAAGGAAGGAAGAGCAGGAAAGGTACGGCAAGCAGCGCTGAACTTACGCAGCGCCGTCTTTCATCCCCGCCCAGCGCGGGGCAAGATCGTTCTCGATGCCCAGCAGGTCGATGACGCGGGCCACCGTGTGGTCGACCATCTCGTCGATGCTACCCGGCTTGTTGTAAAAGCTCGGCAGCGGCGGGAACACGATGCCGCCCATCTCGGTGACGGCCGTCATATTGCGCAGGTGCGCCAGGTTGAACGGCGTCTCGCGCACCATCAGCACCAGGCGCCGGCGTTCCTTCAGGATCACGTCGGCCGCGCGTGCGATCAGATTGTCCGACAGCCCGTGGGCCACTGCGGCCAGCGTCTTCATCGAACAGGGTGCGATCACCATGCCGTCGCTCTGGAACGAGCCGCTGGCGATCGACGCGCCGATCTCGCGGTTCTTGTGCACCACGTGGGCGAGCGCTTCCACGTCGCGCCTTTGCAGGCCGACTTCCTGATGCAGGGTGAGGGTAGCGGCGTCGGATATGACCAGGTGGGTCTCGACGCCGGGAATCGCGCGCAGCCGCTCCAGCAGCCGCACGCCGTAGACCGCGCCGGTCGCGCCGGTGATGGCGACGACGATCCGGCGTGGCCTCGGATCAGCCATTCTGCTGCTTGTTGATCAGGGCTTGCAGTTCGCCGGATTCGTACATTTCGGTCATGATGTCCGAGCCGCCGACGAATTCGCCGTTCACGTACAGCTGCGGGATGGTCGGCCAGTTCGAGAATTCCTTGATGCCCTGGCGGACTTCGGCGTCTTCCAGCACGTTCACGGTGGCGATGTTATCGACGCCGCAAGCCTTCAGGATCTGGATTGCACGGCCGGAAAAGCCGCACTGCGGGAACTGGGCGGTGCCCTTCATGAACAGCACGACCGGGGTCTTGGTCACGGTGTCTTTGATCCAGTTTTGTACGTCGCTCATTTGGTTTTGCCTTCGGTGAGAAATTGGGAGGGATGGCGGCATTTTATAAGAAAACCTGAACGCTCACAGACCGTCGTTCCCGCGCAGGCGGGAACCCAAGTTTGCATGAGCTGTCGAGACGCTGGCAGAACTTGGGTCCCCGCCTGCGCGAGGACGACGGTAACTGGCGTTCAAGATTTTTCCGAAGCAAACGGCTTCGTCACGGCCAATATACTTCCCGTAGTTGGGAATAACCCGGTAGCCGTGCTTTGCATAGAACGCCACCGCCCGGCGGTTCACCTTGCGCGTCTCCAGCCAGGCTTCGGTGTAGCCGAAGTCCAGCGCCTGCCGCTCCAGCGCTTCCAGGATAAAACGTCCGGCGCCGCTGCCGGGCCGCGCATACATCCGCTTCAGCTCGGCCACGTCACCGGACAGTGACCGCAGCGCGCCGCAGCCCACTGCCAGCCCATCCGCGTCGTAGGCCACCAGGAAACAGGCCCGTTCTCCACGCACGGCGGCGGCATCGAAAGAAGCGCTACCGTCGCTGCCGGTAATCGCCGCCAGCGCGGCGCCCAGTTCGCCGAGCAGCATCCGTGCCTCGGGGCTGTCCGGATCGGCGGGCGCGACGGTCAGCACAGTGGATTACTTCTTCAGCTTGGCAAACGCCGCCGCCATCGCACCACCGCTAGGTGCCGCCGCGCGCTCCTGGCGCTGGTTGTCGCGCTGGTGCTGGCCCATGCGCTTGCGGTCGTCGCGGTCGCCACGCTGCTGCGGCTGGGAGCCCGCCTGCGGCGCCGCGTCCGACAAGCGCATGGTCAGGGCGATGCGCTTGCGCTTGACGTCGACTTCCAGCACTTTGACTTTCACCACCTGGCCCGCCTTCACCACCGTGTGCGGATCCTTGACGAAGGTGTTCGACAGCGCCGAGATATGCACCAGGCCATCCTGGTGCACGCCGATATCGACGAAAGCGCCGAAAGCGGCGACGTTGGTCACCACGCCTTCCAGGATCATGTCCGGACGCAGGTCGCCGATCTCTTCCACGCCTTCCTTGAAGGTCGCGGTGGTGAACTCCGGACGCGGATCGCGGCCCGGCTTTTCCAGTTCCTTCAGGATGTCGGACACGGTCGGCACGCCGAATTTTTCATCTGCGTACTTGGCCGGGTTGAGGGTTTTCACCAGCGAACCATCGCCGATCACGGTCTTGATGTCGCGTTTGATGTCAGCGAGGATCTTCTCGACCACCGGATAGGATTCCGGGTGCACCGCCGAGGCGTCCAGCGGATTGTCGCCGTTCATGACGCGCAGGAAGCCGGCCGCCTGCTCGAAGGTTTTATCGCCGAGGCGCGGCACCTTCTTCAGCGCCGCACGCGAGGCGAAGGCGCCCTGCATGTCGCGGTAGGTGACGATGCTCTGCGCTACGCTGGCGGACAAACCGGATACGCGCGCCAGCAGCGGCGCCGAGGCCGTGTTGACGTCCACGCCGACCGCGTTCACGCAATCCTCGACCACGGCGTCGAGCTGGCGCGCGAGCTGGGTCTGCGAGACGTCGTGCTGGTACTGGCCGACGCCGATCGACTTCGGATCGATTTTCACGAGTTCCGCCAGCGGGTCCTGCAGGCGGCGCGCGATCGACACGGCGCCGCGGATCGAGACGTCGAGGTCCGGCAGCTCGCGCGAGGCGAACTCGGACGCCGAATACACCGACGCGCCGGCTTCCGACACCACGATCTTCGTGAGCTTGAGTTCCGGACGCTGCTTGATCAGGTCCTGGGCCAGCTTGTCGGTCTCGCGCGAGGCGGTGCCGTTGCCGATCGAGATCAGCGACACATTGTGCTTGGCCGCCAACTGGCCCAGCACGTGCAGCGCGCCGTCCCAGTCGTTGCGCGGCGCGTGCGGGTAGATGGTGGCGGTGTCGACGACCTTGCCGGTCGGGTCGACCACGGCCACCTTGACGCCGGTGCGCAGGCCCGGGTCCAGGCCCATGGTCGCGCGCGGACCGGCCGGGGCGGCCAGCAGCAGGGCCTTCAGGTTGCGCGCGAAGACCTGGATCGCATCCGTCTCCGCCTTTTCGCGCAAGGCGCCCATCAGTTCGGTCTCGATGTACATGAAGCTCTTCACGCGCCAGGTCCAGCGTGCGGTGTCGAGCAGCCATTTATCGGCCGGGCGGCCCGCGCCCTTGATGCCGAAGCGCGCCGCGATCCGGCTTTCGCAGGGGTTGTGCGGCGAATCCCACTTCGGTTTTTCTTCTTCGGTGTCGAGGCGCAGGGTCACGTCGAGGATGCCTTCGCGGCGGCCGCGCATCAGCGCCAGCGCGCGGTGCGAGGGCACGGCCGAAAGCGGCTCGGAATAATCGAAGTAGTCGGCGAACTTCTCGCCTTCTTCCTGCTTGCCCTCGACGACTTTGGACTCGACCACGCCGTGGTCCTGCACGTATTCGCGCAGCGACTGCAGCAGTTCCGCGTCTTCGGCGAAGCGCTCCATCAGGATCTGGCGCGCGCCGTCCAGCGCCGCCTTGGTGTCCGGCACGCCGGGGTTGTTCACGCCGTCGGCATTGGTAAATGCTTCGCGCAGGTAGCGCACCGCGGCTTCTTCCGGGGTTTGCGACGGGTCGCCCAGCAGCGACTCCGCCAGCGGCGCCAGGCCGGCTTCGATCGCGATCTGGGCCTTGGTGCGGCGCTTCTGTTTATACGGCAGGTACAGGTCTTCCAGGCGGGTCTTGTCTTCCGCGTGGCTGATGGCGTCCAGCAATTCCGGCGTCATCTTGTTCTGTTCCGTGATCGAGGCGATCACCGCGGCGCGGCGCTCTTCGAGTTCGCGCAGGTAGCGCAGGCGTTCTTCCAGCAGGCGCAGCTGGATATCGTCCAGGCCGCCTGTCGCTTCCTTGCGGTAGCGGGCGATGAAGGGCACGGTCGCGCCCTCGTCGAGGAGGGCGACGGCGGCGGCCACCTGGGCCGGTTTGGCGGACAGTTCTGAGGCGAGGCGTTGTTCGATCGAAGGCAGCATGGTGCGCAAAATCCGTGAGTCAGGCGGGCAATGATACGCAAACCCGCCGGATGCGCCAGTCTTGACAGGCACGGCAAAGCTCGGAACCGAACGCAAGCACGTGTTGTCCATCAATTTATTTGGCAGTGCTCGTTCGTGTGGGGGTGGTGCAAACGCGCGGAAGAGTGTAACTTTTACCTCTTTTGCTTTCTTTCAGGCCGTAAAGATTTCTTGGCAAGGTGCGATTCCGAACAAAACAGAACGGAGCGCATGAACGATAATATCGGTTGTTGTTTTTTTTCATACAGACTCGTGAGACCCATGCACACAGTTGATCTTCATCGCGACGACACCAGCGAGGCACCACCTGCCAGAGCGCCTGCCCGCGCCCCGGCCTTGCCCGCACCCGTGTTGAGCTGGCTGCAAAGGGTCGAAGCGGCAGCACATCCCCAGCCGAAGCTGACCGCGGAAGTCGCCGACCCCAAAGCCGTCCAGTACAAATTCGTTTATGTCATGGCCCCGACCAGCGGCGGCCGTCACGTCGCGGTGTGCCTGTGCAAGGCGCGCCTGCGCCCGAACGGCGACGTGGCCGCGGCCAGCCCGGTCGGCGAAGTGTTTTCGCTGCTGTCGGCGCCGCCCGCCTACCTGGAAGGCGAGGACGAAGACCTGGTCCGTTTCTTCATCGCCATGCGCAGCGGCTCGAACCAGAGCACCAGCGCGACCGAGCCCAAGGGCAAGGTCGGCGCCATCCTGCTGGAACAGCTGCTCGCGCAGGGCAAGCTGCTGTGGGCGAACTCGTGGTCGGACATGAGCAACGGCCTGCTGTATCCGCTGCAGCAGGGTCCGGTACGCAAGGCCAGCCTGGCCTGGCGCGATGAAGGCCGCGTGGCCAAGCTCGGATGGTCGGTGGAACCGGCCAAGGGCGCGACCCACGCCGGCGCCGATCTGGTCGACTACATGCTGCCGACCGATCCGCCGTGGTACATCGACAATCTGTCCTGCGGGCCTCTCGAGCTGAACCGTGGCGGGATCGACATCTCGCTGGCCGACCTGCAGGCGCTGGTGGCGCAAGCCCCGGCGCTGGGCGGCAACGACAAGAAGCGCGTCTCGCAACTGCTGCTGGCGCACGGCCTGCAGCAGCTGATGCCGCTGCCGCAGCCGCTGACCCAGCGCATGCGCGATGACGTCAAACCGGTGCCGCACCTGATGCTGGACGCGGTTCCGGTGGCCGAAGGCACGGGCCAGCGCTGGCAGGACTTCGCCGTCCTTGCCTTCGACTATGACGGCCAGCGCATCTCCTTCGACCCGGCCCAGCGCGTGGTGCGCCAGATCGGCGACGTCACCGAGATCATCGCGCGCGACGAAGCCGCCGAGGCGAAAGCGCTCGACATCCTGAACAAGATGGGCTTCCGCAAGCCGGCCTCGGCGCCGCTGAGCACGCTGTCCGGCGCGCTGCTGCTGGACGGCCAGGCCCAGTGGCTGCGCTTTGCCGGCAACGACCTGGAATCGCTGACCGACCTCGGCTGGAACGTGCAGAAATCGGCCAAGTACCGCTACGACGTGGTGCCGGTCGAGGACTGGTATGCCGACATCGACGAGCCGCTCGAGGCGGGCAATGCCTGGTTCGAGCTGGAACTGGGCATCGTGGTCAACAGCAGGCGCGTGCCGCTGCTGCCGGTGCTGGTGCAATTGATCCGCAGTGCGCCGCTGGATTTCAATCCGGAAGTGCTGGCCGTGCACCAGGAAGCCGACCAGATGCTGGCAACCCTGCCCGACGGCGTGCGCGTGGCGCTGCCCTGGGGCCGCGTCAAACCGATTCTGTCGACGCTGGGCGAGCTGTATTTCAACGACAAGATCAAGGCCAAGGTGCGCCTGTCGACGCTGGACGCGGCCCGTCTGGAAGAACTGGCGCGCGGCGCCGAGTTCACCTGGACCGGCGGCGAACGCCTGCGCGAAACCGGCCGCAAGCTGAGCCAGTTCGGCAAAGTCAAAAAGGTCGACGCCCCGGCCGGCCTGCAGGCGACCCTGCGCGACTACCAGCTCGATGGTCTGGCCTGGATGCAGTTCCTGCGCGAATACGACCTGGGCGGCATTCTGGCCGACGACATGGGTCTCGGTAAAACCGTGCAGACCATCGCCCACATCCTGACCGAAAAGGAAGCGGGCCGTCTGACCAGCCCGGCGCTGGTGATCGCGCCGACCAGCCTCATGACGAACTGGATGGAGGAATCCGCACGCTTCGCGCCTGACTTGAAGGTGCTGCTGCTGCAGGGCAAGGAACGCATGGAACTGTTCGACCAGATCGACAGTTTCGACATCGTCCTGACCACCTATGCGCTGCTGCCGCGCGACGAGGAAAAGCTGCGCGAGCACCAGTACCACCTGGTGATCCTGGACGAATCGCACTACATCAAGAACACCCGCTCGAAGGCGGCGCAGACGGCCGGCTCGCTGAACGCGCGCCACCGCCTGTGCCTGTCCGGCACGCCGCTGGAAAACCACCTGGGCGAGCTGTGGTCGCAGTTCCACTTCCTGCTGCCGGGCCTGCTCGGCGACGAGAAGACCTTCAACAGCCAGTTCCGCCACCCGATCGAGCGCCAGGACGATGCGGTGCGCCGCACCTTGCTGAATCGCCGCATCAAGCCTTTCCTGCTGCGTCGCACCAAGGACAACGTGGCCAAAGAACTGCCGGAAAAGACCGAGATGATCCGCCGCATCGAGATCAGCGGCCCGCAGCGCGACCTCTACGAGACTGTGCGCCTGGCGATGGACAAGAAGGTGCGCGAAGAGATCGACCGCAAGGGCGTGGCGCGCAGCCAGATCGTGATCCTGGAAGCGCTGCTGAAGCTGCGCCAGGTCTGCTGCGATCCGCGCCTGGTGAAAGCGATGCCGGGCAAGAAGAACACGGCTGCGGTCTCGGCCAAGCTGATCGACCTGATGCAGATGGTCGAGGACCTGCTGCAGGAAGGCCGCAAGATCCTGGTGTTCTCGCAGTTCACCAGCATGCTGTTCCTGATCGAGGAAGAACTCGCCGCGCGCGGCATTCGCTACGCGCTGCTGACCGGCGAAACCCGCGACCGCTCGGCCCAGGTGGCTGCTTTCCAGCAGGGCGCAGTGCCGATCTTCCTGATCAGCCTGAAGGCAGGCGGCGTCGGCCTGAACCTGACCGCGGCCGACACCGTGATCCACTACGACCCGTGGTGGAACCCGGCAGCCGAAAACCAGGCCACCGACCGCGCCTGGCGCATCGGCCAGGACAAGCCGGTGTTCGTCTATAAACTGATTGCGAAAGGCACGCTGGAAGAGAAGATCCAGCTGCTGCAGCAGAAGAAGTCCGAGCTGGCGCAGTCGATCCTGTCGGAAGGCGAATCGCAGAAGATGGCGCTGACCCAGGAAGACCTGCAGGCGATCTTCGCCCCGCTGGAAGACTGATCGGGCCGGGCAGCCGTAAAGACGCCGTCTCCGCGCAAGTGGAGGCGGCGTTTTTTCTAGCACAAGCCATGGCGGAATATGCGGCATGCGTGCTCAAAGCAACGCCTTAGAGTCACTGTTCTATACAAACCTGCAAGCTGCGCACTATACTTCCTGACTGAATCAATTTCACCGAAGGCAAGTATGGTTCGCAGCGCTCCCGTTCTTCCTCCTGGCGATGCGCAGACCACGTCCACGCTTGCCACGGCCGACGCCTTCCGCACCATTGCCGAACTCGGCGGTGACCTCGTCTTCATCCTCGACTGCGCCAGCGGACTGCCCGTGTATTTGAGTCCACATGTCAACGATATGCTGGGTTATGGCGTTGTCGATGTTCATGAACATTTGTCAACTAATCGAGCCGGTCCGCTGGCGCCGCTGTTTGCCGGCCTGCCCGAACGCCTGCGCCGCTTTGCCGCCGGCGACGGTTCGCGCCTGCGCGTCGTGCGCGAGTTCGACCTGCGCGCAGCAAGCGGCCGCGAGGTGCCGGTGGAAGTGACCTCGACCCTGCTGCTGAACGAGGCCGGCAAGGCGCAAGCGCTGGCCGGCATCGTCCGCGACCTCTCGGCGCGGCGCGAACAGGAACGCGAGCAGAAGCGCTTTGCCAGCATGCTGAACCACGAGTTCCGCACGCCGCTGTCGACCATCGACGGCGCCATCCAGCGCCTGGAGGCGACCAATACGAACGCCGACGAGCCGACCCGCCAGCGCCACCGCAAGATCGCGACTGCGACCGACCGCCTGATCGCGATGATGGACGATTACCTGTCGCCGGAACGGATGGCGGCGATCGGGCGCCAGCGTCAGGCCAATACGGTGCCGCCGCGCCTGCTGCTGGAAGAACTGGTGGCGCAGGCGCGCGTGGCCGGGCGCAAGGTTACGCTGGCGGCGGACGAACTGCCGGCGCAGCTGCGCGGCGAACCGGCCGGGCTGCGCCTGGCGCTGAAGATTTTGCTGGAGAACGCACTGCGCTACACGCCAACCGACACCAGCCTGAGCGTGCAGGGCCGGCGGCAGGGCAATGGCGTCGAGCTGGCGCTGCGCGATACCGGTCCGGGGGTGCCGGCACAAGACTTGCCGCGCATCTTCGACAAGGGCTATCGCGGCAGCAATGCGGCCGGCGTGCCGGGCAGCGGCCTGGGGCTGTACATGGCGCGCTCGGTGGTCGAAGTGCATGGCGGCACGCTGGAGCACGCGTTGCCGGCGGGAGGCGGGGCCGAGTTCCGGCTATGGTTGCCGGTGCCAGATGCTCTGGGGAAAAGTCTTGCTTCCGGAGAGACCAGCAGTGATAATCGGGGCGGCCTACGGGGGTAGCCGCCCGACGAGAGAGATCCGGGAATAATAACTAAGAACCCATGACGCAAATACTGATTGTTGAAGACAATGGCGAATACGCCGGCGACATGGCTGACTTCCTCAAGGAGCTCGGCCATGAGGTCACGATCGCGACCACGGCCGGCGACATGTGGGCGGCGCTGACCCGCACGCCCGCCGCAGTGGTGGTGCTCGACCTGGGGCTGCCCGACGAAGACGGATTCAATGTCATTCCGCGGATGCGCCAGCTGTATCCCGAGATCGGCTTGCTGGTATTGACGGGGCGAGTCGCCTTCGACAACCGCATCCTCGGCCTGCGCCTGGGCGCGGACCACTATCTGACGAAGCCGATCAAGTTCCCGGAACTGGCTGCCCACATTGAGGCGCTCGACCGCCGGGTGCGGCCGCAGGAGCCCGCGCCGGCGCCCAGCAAGTGGACGCTGCGCGTGTCCGCCCGCCAGCTCGAGCTGATGGGCAAGGTCATCGACCTGACCGAAAAGGAATGTAATTTCCTGCACCTGCTGACCATCAATACCCGGCCGGTGCCGCGCCAGGTGATCGTGGCCGGCATGGGCGGCGACGACCCGGATGCCAGCCGCCGCGTCGACATGCTGGTCTACCGCCTGCGCAAGAAGGCGCGTACCGGCCTCGGCCAGGACCTGCCGCTGCGCAGCGCCTACGGCGAGGGCTACAGCCTGTCGGCGGGTTTCACACTCGCTTGAGCGCAGACCCCTGGCTCAGACCTGGGCCAGGAAACTGCTGAGCATGCGCGGTTCGGTGATCATCGGATCGTGGTGCGTCGCCAGCTCGACCCAGTTCCAGTCGCCCTGGCGCTTCAGGTTCTTCTTGACCTCGACCAGCGGCTCGAACGGTGAAGCGGTGCAGTCGACATAGGTGCGCGGCACGCCATTGCCCAGCTTGTTGTTCAGCACCAGCTTTTCCTGGTAAGTCCCGACCGGTTGCGGCGCCAGGCGCAGGCCCATCCAGGCCAGGGTCTTGGTATCGGCGCCGCGATAGGATTTCGCATTGACCGGCGGCACCGGGATGGCGATGCCCCGGCCCTGGGCCGCCACCTGTTCCATGCGCTTCTTGGTGACCGCGGCCGGCTGGCCCTCGAACACCGACATCCCGCTTTCCAGTACCATCGCATCCACATAGACCAGGTTCTTGAGCTGGGCCGGGATGCGGTCGGCGACGCCGCTGATCACCACACCCGCAAAACCGCTGCCCACCAGGATCACATCGTTCAGGTTCTCGTAGAGGATGTGGTTGGTGACGCTGGTAATAAAGGTCGTCAGCGAAATGTCCTTCGACAGCAGATGGGCATGTTCGCCAAGCCCGGGGCAGGTCGGGGTCGTGACGATATGGCCCTGCGCGCGCAGGTCCTGCGCGACTTTTTCCCAGCACCAGCCGCCGTACCAGGCGCCGTGGACCAGCACGAAGGTCTTCGGCTTGGTCGTCGGTGCGTGCACGATGCTCACGCCTGCCGCCTTGGCGGCCGTTGCCTGACCGATCATCAAACCCAGCGTCGTGGCGCCGAAAGAACGTCGATCCATTGTTTTCCAGCTCATAGTATCCTCGTTATTGTTAAATAAAGCATTTTCGGGTTTCAATATTTCCGTGTGGCAAGGCGTAGTCTGAAGAATTCGTTGGGTCTTCACCATGAGCGTCGTCAAGTCAGGTACATTGACGCCTGACGCGCATTGCCTGAACGAGGTGGGCCATGAGGTTCTGCTGTCCTTGGGAAGAAGTCGACGCTTTCATCAGCCTGGCCGAGTTCCGCAGCTTCGAACGCTGGATGCTGGGACAGGTCAGCGGCGGACTGGCCCGGCAGGTACCGGTCGCCACGCCCTACCGCTGCAGCGACGGGGAGGGCAGCATCGTCGTGGCCGAGGTCTGGTATCTGCACCTGCAGAGCCGGGAAACCTGGCGCCTGGTGTGGCCGGAACCGCCTTTCGAAGGTATTTTCAAGAAAATCCTTTAAATGGGGACACGGTCGAGCACAATTTGCCTGCTTTCGAATATAATCGGGGACAGAGTAATCCTGAGCTGACACCATGGCCCGCCAACCCCGACTGATCCTGCCCCGGCAACCCCACCTCATCCTCCAGCGCGGCAACGACAACCAGACGATCTTCCGCGACGACGAAGACCATGCGCGCTTCCACGGCTGGCTGCAGGAATGCGCCCGGCTCTACAAGGTGGCCGTGCACGCCTGGGTGCTGATGCCGAACCACGTCATTCTGCTGGCGACGCCCGACGACGAAGACGGCCTGGCGCTGATGATGCAGAAGGTCGGCCGCCATTACGTCCCCTGGTTCAATGCGAAACATGGCCGCTCGGGCACCCTGTTCCAGGGACGCTTCCGCACTTCGCTGGTCGATGCAGCGCCCTGGCTGCTGGCGGCAAGCCGCCATCTCGAGCTGGCGCCTGTCGCAGCCCAGCTGGCGCAGGAGCCCGCCGGCTTCCGCTGGTCCAGCTATGCCCACCATGCCGGCATGGGGCCCGACACCCTGGTGACCGACCACATGCTGTACTGGGGTCTCGGCAATACCCCGTTCCAGCGCGAAGCCGCGTATATCGACTTCGTGCAGCAAGGCGCCGGCAGGGAAGAACAGGAACTGATAGCGACCGCGCTCGCCAAGGGCTGGCCGGTCGGGTCGCACGCCTTCAAGGCCGAGCTGGAAAAGAAGACCAAGCGGCAGATCCTGCCGGCCAAGCGCGGCAGGCCGTTCAAGGCGAAACCGGCCGACGCTGAGGCCAACTCGGCGCCGGAATAAGCGCGTCCGGCACGGCCAGCCGCCGTTCGTCGCACCGGCTGTCGATTCGTCGCAGCGGACTCGCCAGCGCTGCCAGCAGCCGCTACACTTGCCTGTATGTCAAGTACAAGAACCCTGCGCCGCGCCTGGCGCTCGCTGTGGGAGCTGCGTCCGCAGCATGAGGTGTCCCTTGGTGCCCGCCTGGCCGTCATTTCCCTGCTGGCGCTGGTCCTGGCGCTGGGACTGATGAGCTTAGTGGGCATCTTCGGCAACGTCGACCGCCCCGGCTGGTGGTGGGCCTCGATGCTGCCGAACATCGGTATCTGCCTGTGCATCCTGCACGCGACCTTCGGGGTGCTGCGGCTGGCGGAAAAACGGCTGCCGCCGGCGCTGCTCGAACGGATGGCGGACCTGCGCGACCTGCCGGCCAGCCTCGCGCTCGGCGCCCTGGCCTTGTGCGGCATCGTTCTCGGGGTGCTGGTCGGCTTCACCTTCGTGCCGCCGCTGGCCGGCTTCGACCTGTGGAGTTCGTTCCAGTCGCGCCCGCCGGTGGCGCTGGCGAAAGCCGCCGTGTCGCTGCTGGTCCTGACGGCGCTGAACTGGGCTTGGTGGCGTTCGCGCCTGCGCCGCCAGCAGCTGGAAAACGAAGCGCTCGAAGCGCGCCTGCGCCTGCTGCAGGGACAGATCGAACCGCACCTGCTGTTCAACACCCTGGCCAACGTCCAGAGCCTGATGGATTACGACCCGCCGCGCGCCAAGCGCATGCTCGAAACCTTTTCCGGCTACCTGCGCGCCGGCCTGACGCAGCTGCGCCAGACCGACAGCACGCTGGACGCGGAACTGGAGATGGCGCACAGCTATCTGTCGCTGCTGCAGATTCGCATGGAAGAGCGTCTGCAATTCTCCATCGAGGTCAGCGAAGAGGCGCGGGCCTTGACGATGCCGCCGCTGATGCTGCAGCCGCTGATCGAAAACGCCATCCACCACGGCCTGGAACCCAAGCTCGACGGCGGCACGATAAGCGTCAGCGCGGTGATCGCCGGCGGCCGTCTCGCCATCCGCGTGAGCGACGACGGCATCGGCATCGACACGCCCTCGCGCCGCCTGCAGCCCGGCGCCGGCATGGCGCTGGCCAACCTGCGTTCGCGTTTGCAGACCCGTTTCGGCGCGGATGCCAGCCTGCACCTGCGGCACGGCATCGACGGCGGCACCGAGGCCGTGCTCGACCTGCCGCTGGCGCAGGCAGCAGGGACGGCCCCATGACGCGCGCGCTGATCGCCGACGACGAGCCGCACCTGTCCCAGTACCTGCGCGACCAGCTGCTGGCGCTGTGGCCGGAACTGCAGATCGTGCACCTGTCCCGCAACGGCGTCGACGCCGCCGCCCACATCGCCGAGCTGGAGCCGGACCTGGCCTTCCTCGACATCCAGATGCCGGGCCTGTCCGGCCTCGAGGTGGCGCAGGGCATCGAAGGCGATACCCGGGTCGTGTTCGTCACCGCCTTCGACGCCTATGCGCTGCAGGCCTTCGAGTACGCGGCCCTCGACTACGTGCTGAAACCGGTGAATACCGAACGGCTGGCGAAGACCGTGGCGCGGCTGCAGGACACGCTGGCCCAGCCGGCGGCGGCTGGCGGCGACGGCCTGGCCGCGGCCCTGCGCCAGCTGACGGCAGCTCCGGGCGGTCCGCAGTTGCGCTACATCCTGGCCGGCCAGGGCGCCACAACCCGCAACCTGGACGTGGCCGAGGTGCGCTTTTTCCAGGCCGACGACAAGTACACGGTGGTCGCCAGCAGCCATGGCGAATTCCTGATCCGCACGCCGATCACCGAACTCGCCTCCCGCCTCGACCCGGCCCAGTTCTGGCAGGTGCACCGTTCCACAATCGTCAACCTGGCCTGGCTGGAGGGCACGCGGCGCGATGAGACCAGCCGCCTGTTCCTGCGCATGCGCGGCCACGCCGCCGAACTGCCGGTGAGCCGCGCCTACGTCCACCTGTTCAAGGCCCTGTAGCCGGAGGGCGCTCACCACCCATCGGCCCTGCCGTCGATCCGTCGCACAATGGCTGCGCGCGGCAGGACCGGCTGCGATGCTGGCGTTTTCAACCCGACCATGAAAATGCCCATGTCTACACTGTTCCGCGCCCTGCTCCTGCCCATCCTCTGTCTTGCCGCCTGCGCCGCCGCCGCGCCCGTGCCGGTGGTGGACACCATCGGCGGACGCCGCATCGAATCCCTGACCATCCGCCATCCCGCGTCGCCAGTCACACTGGTGTTCGAAGGCGGTTCGCGCGGCACCATCGACAAGTGGGGCAGGGTGCTCGAGGGCGCCAGCCGCGACGCCACCGTGTTCGCCTACAACCGGCCCGGATACGGCAACAGCGATGTCCCCATGACCCCGCGCGACGGCCGCACGGTGGTCGAGGAATTGCGGCGCGTGCTGCGCCACAAGGGCCTGAATCCACCGTATGTGCTGGTCGGCCATTCGCTCGGCGGGCTGTACATGCAGCTGTTCGCGCGCGCCTATCCGGACGAGGTGAAGGGACTGGTGCTGGTCGACGCGATGTACCCGCGCGAAGTCAAGGCGACCAGCGACTTTCCCTGGGCGGTCCGCCTGGCCGCGCGCATGGCGTTCTCGCGCACCGTCTGGCGCGAGATCGAAAAAATGGACGAGACCGGCGAAGCCGTGCTGGCGCTTGCCGGCATCGACGACAAGCCGATCGTCCGCCTGATTAACCAGCCGAAAGCGAAGCCGGGCGAAGTGCCGCCCATTGCCCTCGATCTCGGCGTCTTCCGCAACGACCGGGCGACCTTCGAGATGATTCGCGACCTGTACCCGAAAGCCAGGACCGAGTTCGTCGACTCGGACCACCAGATGCCACTGTTCACCCCCGAGGCCGTGGTCAAAGCCATCCGCGAGGTCGTGGAAATGGCTTCTGCACCGCGCTCCACGAGCCGCTGAGAACCGGCCATTCACTATGTCCCCATTTATTCCGAACGGATAATTTTCAAAATTTAATTCGACTCCGACCCTAATTGTTATCATTGATGTTTACTTGACTCTGCTCTATTCTCGGCCTTCACCTATTCAGAAAATGCCGTGGAGTCCCTCATGATTGCCCAAGGTTTATACGATCCCGCCAATGAACACGATGCCTGCGGCGTCGGTTTCATCGCCCACATCAAGGGCAACAAGAGCCATTCGATTATTGAACAGGGTCTGATGATCCTGAAGAACCTGGACCACCGCGGCGCGGTCGGCGCCGACCCGCTGATGGGCGACGGCGCCGGCATTCTGATCCAGATCCCGGACCAGTACTACCGCGACGAGATGGCGAAGCAGGGCGTCGAACTGCCGCCGCCCGGCGAATACGGCGTCGGCATGGTGTTCCTGCCGAAGGAGCATGCTTCGCGCATCGCCTGCGAGCAGGAGATCGAGCGCGCCACCCGCGCCGAGGGCCAGGTCGTGCTGGGCTGGCGCAACGTGCCGGTCGACGACGCGATGCCGATGTCGCCGACGGTGCGCGCCAAGGAGCCGGTGATCCGCCAGATCTTCATCGGCCGCGGCCCGGACGTGATGGTCACCGATGCGCTCGAGCGCAAGCTGTACGTGATCCGCAAATCCTCGGGCCACGCGATCCAGGCTCTGAAACTCATGCACGGCAAGGAGTTCTTCGTGCCGTCGATGTCGGCGCGCACCGTGGTCTACAAAGGCCTGCTGCTGGCCGACCAGGTCGGCGTCTATTACAAGGACTTGCAGGACCCGCGCTGCGTCTCGGCGCTGGCCCTGGTGCACCAGCGCTTCTCGACCAACACCTTCCCGGAATGGCCGCTGGCCCACCCGTACCGCCTGATCGCCCACAACGGCGAGATCAACACCGTCAAGGGCAACTTCAACTGGACCCGTGCCCGCGAAGGCATGCTGAAGTCGGCCGTGCTGGGCGAGGACCTGCCCAAGCTGTTCCCGTTGATTTACGAAGGCCAGTCGGACACCGCCTGCTTCGACAACGCGCTGGAACTGCTGGTCATGGCCGGCTACCCGATCGGCCAGGCGATGATGATGATGATCCCGGAAGCCTGGGAAAACCATGCGACCATGGACGAGAACCGCCGCGCCTTCTACGAATACCACGCGGCGATGATGGAGCCGTGGGACGGTCCGGCCGCGATGGCCTTCACCGACGGCCGCCACATCGGCGGCACCCTCGACCGCAACGGCCTGCGCCCGGCGCGCTATGTCGTCACCGACGACGACCTGGTCGTGATGGCCTCCGAATCCGGCGTGCTGCCGATCCCGGAATCGCGCATCGTCAAGAAGTGGCGCCTGCAGCCCGGGAAGATGTTCCTGATCGACCTCGAAGCCGGCCGCATCATCGACGACAAGGAACTGAAGGACACCTACGCGAACGCCAAGCCCTATAAAGCCTGGATCAAGTCGGTGCGCATCAAGCTCGGCGAAATCAAGGTCACCGAGAGCCAGCTGGCGCAAAGCCGCGTGAAAGACACGCCGGCCCAGGGCGAGAAGGCCGCGATCTCCTTACTGGACCGCCAGCAGTCCTTCGGCTATACCCAGGAAGACCTGAAATTCCTGATGGCGCCGATGGCGGTGCTGGCCGAGGAAGCGACCGGCTCGATGGGCAACGACTCGCCCCTCGCCGTCATGTCGAACAAGCTGAAACCGCTGTACGCCTACTTCAAGCAGCTGTTCGCGCAGGTGACCAATCCGCCGATCGACCCGATCCGCGAAGCGATGGTGATGTCGCTGGTGTCCTTCATCGGCCCGAAGCCGAACCTGCTCGACACGAACAACGTCAACCCGCCGATGCGCCTCGAGGTGTCGCAGCCGATCCTGAGCTTCAACGACATGGCGCGCCTGCGTTCGATCAGCCTGCACACCGGCGGCAAGTTCAAGTCGTATGAGCTGAACATCTGCTATCCGGTCAGTTGGGGCAAGGAAGGCATCGAAGCCTCGCTGGCCTCGCTGTGCGCGGAAGCGGTCGATGCGGTCAAGTCCGGCCACAACATCCTGATCGTCTCGGACCGCGCGATGTCGGGCGAGCAGGTCGCGATCCCGGCTCTGCTGGCGACGTCCGCAGTCCACCAGCACCTGGTGATGCGCGGCCTGCGCGCCTCGACCGGCCTGGTCGTCGAAACCGGTTCGGCGCGCGAGACCCACCACTTCGCGCTGCTGGCCGGCTACGGCGCGGAAGCCGTGCACCCGTATCTTGCATTGGAGACCCTGGTCGACCTGGCGGCCCACCTGCCGCACCCGATGTCGCCGGAAGACGCGGTCTACAACTACACCAAGGCGGTCGGCAAGGGCCTGATGAAGGTGATGTCGAAGATGGGCATCTCGACCTACATGTCCTACTGCGGCGCGCAGATCTTCGAGGCCGTGGGCCTGAACAAGTCGCTGGTCGACAAGTACTTCAAGGGCACCTCGTCGACCGTCGAAGGCATCGGCCTGTTCGAAGTGGCGGAAGAGGCGCTGCGCCTGCACCACCTGGCCTTCGGCAAGGACCCGGTGCTGGCCAACAGCCTGGACGTCGGCGGCGAATACGCCTACCGCGTGCGCGGCGAAGACCACCTGTGGACACCGGACGCCATTGCGAAGCTGCAGCACTCGACCCGCGCCAACAACTTCAACACCTATAAAGAATACGCGCAGCTGATCAACGACCAGAGCCGCCGTCACCTGACCATGCGCGGCCTGTTCGAATTCAAGATCGATCCGAGCAAGGCAATCCCGCTGGGCGAAGTCGAACCGGCCAAGGACATCGTCAAGCGTTTCGCGACCGGCGCGATGTCGCTGGGGTCGATCAGCACCGAAGCCCACGCCACGCTGGCGATCGCCATGAACCGCATCGGCGGCAAGAGCAACACGGGTGAAGGCGGCGAAGACCCGGCGCGTTACCTGAACGAGTTCAAGGGCATCAAGATCAGCAAGGGCGAGACCCTGGCCTCGATCCTGGGTTCGGACCGTGTGGTCGCCGACATCCCGCTGGAAGAGGGCGACTCGCTGCGCTCGAAGATCAAGCAGGTGGCCTCGGGCCGCTTCGGCGTGACCGCCGAGTACCTGGCATCGGCCGATCAAATCCAGATCAAGATGGCGCAGGGCGCCAAGCCGGGCGAAGGCGGCCAGCTGCCGGGCCACAAGGTGTCCGAGTACATCGCGTCCCTGCGCTTCTCGGTGCCGGGGGTGGGCCTGATCTCGCCGCCACCGCACCACGACATCTATTCGATCGAAGATCTCGCCCAGCTGATCCACGATCTCAAGAACGCGAACCCGAACGCCTCGATCTCGGTGAAACTGGTGTCGGAAGTCGGCATCGGCACCGTCGCCGCCGGCGTCTCGAAGGCGAAGGCCGACCACGTGGTCGTCGCCGGCCATGACGGCGGCACCGGCGCCTCGCCGCTGTCGTCCGTCAAGCACGCCGGCACGCCGTGGGAGCTGGGCCTGGCCGAGACCCAGCAGACGCTGGTGCTGAACGGCCTGCGCAGCCGCATCCGCGTGCAGGCCGACGGCCAGATGCGCACCGGCCGCGACGTCGTCATCGCCGCGCTGCTGGGCGCCGACGAAATCGGCTTCGCCACCGCGCCGCTGGTGGTCGAGGGCTGCATCATGATGCGCAAGTGCCATCTGAATACCTGCCCGGTGGGCGTGGCGACCCAGGACCCGGTCCTGCGCGCCAAGTTCCAGGGCAAGCCGGAACACGTGGTCAACTACTTCTTCTTCGTCGCCGAAGAAGCGCGCCAGCTGATGGCGCAGCTGGGCATCCGCACCTACGACGAACTGATCGGCCGTGCCGACCTGCTCGACAAGTCGAAGGCGGTCAAGCACTGGAAGGCGCAGGGCCTGGATTTCACCAACATCTTCTACCAGCCGAAGACCGACAGCCCGCGCGCCCTGCTGCACAGCGAAGGCCAGGACCACGGCCTGGACCGCGCACTGGACCACAAGCTGATCGCGCAAGCGAAACCGGCGCTGGAGCGCGGCGAGCGTGTCTCCTTTATTTCCCCGGTGCGGAACCTGAACCGTACCGTGGGCACGATGCTGTCGGGCGAAGTCGCCAAGCGCTACGGCCATGCCGGCCTGCCGGACGACACCATCCACATCCAGCTGCAGGGCACCGCGGGCCAGTCGGCCGGCGCCTTCCTGGCGGCCGGCATCACGATCGACCTGGTCGGCGAGGGCAACGACTACGTCGGCAAAGGTTTGTCGGGCGGCCGCATCATCGTGCGTCCGAACACCGAGTTCCGCGGCTGGGCGGTCGACAACATCATCGTCGGCAACACGGTGCTGTACGGCGCGATCGCGGGTGAAGCCTTCATCAACGGCGTGGCCGGCGAGCGCTTCGCGGTGCGTAACTCGGGCGCGACGGCCATCGTCGAAGGCCTGGGCGACCACGGTTGCGAGTACATGACCGGCGGTACCGTGGTCGTGCTGGGCGACACCGGCCGCAACTTCGCTGCCGGCATGTCGGGCGGCGTGGCCTATGTGTACGACCCGAAGGGCGAATTCGAACAGCGCTGCAACACGACCATGGTGAACCTGGAGCGCGTGCTGTCGACGAAAGAGCAGGGCGACAAATCGACCTGGCACGCCCAGGGCCGCGGCAGCGAGCGCGAGTCGGACGAAGCGATCCTGAAGCGCCTGATCGAACGCCACTTCAAGCACACCGGCTCGACCCGCGCCCGCAATCTGCTGGACGACTGGGCCACCAGCCGCAGCAAATTCGTGAAGGTCTTCCCGACCGAGTACAAGCGCGCACTGGAGGAGATGCACAACTCCAGCATGGAAGAAGCGAACGACAAGATCGAACTGGCTGCCTGAATCAGCGCCGAGAGAACAAGGACATCACATGGGTAAAATCACCGGCTTCATGGAATTCCAGCGTCAGGAAGAAGGCCACCTGGAACCCGCTGCGCGCCTGAAGAACTACAAGGAATTCACGCTGACGCTCACCAACGACCAGGCCAAGGTGCAGGGTGCGCGCTGCATGGATTGCGGCATCCCCTTCTGCAACACGGGGTGCCCGGTCAACAACATGATCCCCGACTGGAATGACCTGGTCTACCACGGCAATTACCGCAACGCCGTCGAGAACCTGCACTCCACGAATAACTTCCCGGAGTTCACCGGCCGGATCTGCCCCGCACCCTGCGAGGCGGCCTGCACGCTGGGCATCAACGACGACCCGGTCGGCATCAAGTCGATCGAGCGCAAGATCGCCGATGCCGGCTGGGAGAACGGCTGGGTCGTGCCGCAACCGGCGTTTGTGAAAACCGGCAAGAAGGTTGCGATCGTCGGCTCGGGCCCTGCCGGCCTGGCCGCCGCCCAGCAGCTGGCGCGCGTCGGCCACGACGTGACGGTGTTCGAGAAGAGCGACCGCATCGGCGGCCTGCTGCGCTACGGGATCCCCGATTTTAAAATGGAGAAGGGCCTGATCGACCGCCGCGTCGAACAGATGCAGGCGGAGGGCGTCAGCTTCCGCACCAGCACCCTGATCGGCAAGGACTTCCCGACCACGGTCAGCAACATGGCGCGCGAAACCATCTTCCCGGAAGACCTGGCCAAGGATTACGACGCGATCGTGATGGCCGGCGGCGCCGAGCAGCCGCGCGATTTGCCGGTGCCGGGCCGCGACCTGAAGGGCGTGCACTTCGCAATGGACTTCCTGCCGCAGCAGAACCGCGTCAACGCCGGCGACAAGGTCAAGGATCAAATTAAAGCCACCGGCAAGCACGTGATCGTGATCGGCGGCGGCGACACCGGCTCCGACTGCGTCGGCACCTCGAACCGCCATGGCGCCGCATCGGTCACGCAATTCGAGCTGATGCCGATGCCACCCGAGCATGAGAACAAGCCGCTGGTCTGGCCCTATTGGCCGACCAAGCTGCGCACCTCGTCCTCGCACGAGGAAGGCTGCGAGCGCGATTTCGCGGTCGCGACCAAGCGCTTCGAGGGCAAGGGCGGCAAGGTCGAGAAAGTGATCGCCTGCCGCGTCGAGTGGAAGGACGGGAAGATGGTCGAAGTGCCGGACACTGAGTTCGAACTGAAGGCGGATCTGGTGCTGCTGGCGATGGGTTTCGTCTCGCCGGTACAGCAGGTGCTGGACGCCTTCGACGTGCAGAAGGATGCGCGCGGCAATGCGCGCGCCAGCGTCGACGGCGAGACTTCGTACCAGACTTCGGTGGCCAAAGTATTCGCCGCGGGCGACATGCGCCGCGGCCAGTCGCTGGTGGTATGGGCGATTCGCGAAGGACGGCAGTGCGCGCGGGCGGTGGACGAGTTCCTGATGGGGTCGTCGGAACTTCCGCGCTGATTGCGTGCATTGCGTTAAAGGGGCTTTCCCTTTTCAGCGGCCTGCGGGCCGCTTTTTTTGTTGAGAGCAGCGTTTGTTGACAGCTTATCGAGACATTTCGAGATTTTTCTATGGTGGTAGTCTGCTATTCTCTTCAGAGCGACCAGGTATGGTCATGAGCCGCTCATGAAAGACTAGCGATGACAAAACTCGAACGAAAATGGTGGTTTGCCGGCCCTGTCGCCACGCTGGCTGTCATCGTTACCCGATACCTGATGGATAGCGTCGGAATTCAGCACCTGGTTGGCTGGGCCGAGCTAGCCATATTTATTTATGTGTTGTTGGGTTGCAGCGCACTTTTTCAGTGCTCGGCTGGCTGCTGGTTCTTTTCCTATCGCCGGCCGATAAGGCAATCGAACGCACCAGATGACGGCCCTGATCTAGCAGCAGGATCGAACCAACTCGGCGGTTCCAGGTGAGGCAGCTTGCGGGCAGAGAGCACGCACGTTTCAACGATCTCGAAAACGTCCCTTAACGAACCGTTCGAGCATACCTAATGCGAATAAAGCCATTCATTCTTGTTGCCCTCATGCTTCCTGGCTTGAGCAGGGCCGGGGGAACTCTTAGTACCAATGAGCTTGAAGTGCTGATGAAACAAATGCCTGGGGTCCGAGACTTTCTGCGCTCAAGTTTACGTTTCTCTGATTCAGCCTATGCCGAAGTCCGGCTCGGCCCGGACTTCATCAACTTGTCTGGCGCAAGAGTAGGACCGTACACGATCGATGCCAAATCAGTAAAGGATGGCGCTCCAATTGTCATCGTGCTGTGCACAAGTACAAAATTCCTTGATAGTAAAGGACGACAACTGCCGCAAGCACGCATAACGCAGGCGGTTTCGGTTGAGGAAAAACTGACTGGCGTGATGCTTCGACAGGAAGGGGACGACACCGCACAGCCACCATGCTGAACAGGACGGTAGCGGTGGCAATTGTCGAAACTGTCTCGTCTAGAGGTGACTCAGTGCGCTGGATCGCCTGAAGCGCCCCGGCGCGCAAAATACCCACCAAACCACACGCTCGCCAGACGCGCCACCTCTTCCAGTGTGCCCGGCTCCTCGAACAAGTGGGTCGCCCCAGGCACGATGGCCAGCTCGCGCGGACAATGCAGCTGCTCGAAAGCCAGCCGGTTCAGCTCGATGACGCGGGTGTCGTCGCCGCCCACGATGAGCAGCGTGGGCGCGGTCACGCCGTGCAGGGCCGCCACGCCGGCCAGGTCGGGACGGCCGCCGCGCGAGACCACCGCGGCAATCGACGGATAGGGAATGGGGTGGCCGGGCGTCAGCTGGCCCAGATAAGGTTCGCCCAGATGCGGCTCGCCGGCCAGGCGCAGGGCGGCGCCGGCGCCGGTGCTGGCACCGAACAGGCCCAGCGGCAGTCCCTTCGTCGCCGGCTCGCGCACCAGCCAGCGCGCGGCGCTGCGCAGGCGCAGGGTCAGCAGGGCGATGTCGAAGCGGGTGTCGGGATGGGTTTCTTCGTCGGCGCTGAGCAGGTCCAGCAGCAGGCTGCCGATGCCGGCTTCGCACAGGATGCGGGCGACATAGTTGTTGCGCGGACTGAGCCGGCTGCTGCCGCTGCCGTGGGCAAACAGGACGATGCCCAGCGGCTCGCGCGGCAGTTCCAGCATGCCTTCCATGCTGATGCTGTCGTGCTGGATGTGGATCAACGCTTTGGTCGTCACGATAACCCCCGTGTCATTCGACCCATGATGCGCTCAAAAATTCAGTCTGGCCATCTCCACCCAAGCCATTGTTTCCATAGGGAATTTGTTAATAAAATTTGGCATCATGCAACAATGCTGCGTATGCATATCTCATTTAAAACAAATACTTACGTAAGGAAAATATCTGACTCACTGTTCAGCAATGTTGTAATATCACGTCGATCGGCACGTTCGAATTGGGCTGCCTCCAGCAGGGATTAACGTTTCTGCACTACAATACGAGATTCACCAAATACCAATATTCACTGTGTCCAACCTTGTCGAAATCCGCGATCTGCATTTTTCGTATGGAGATCGCCCCATCCTGTCGAATCTGAGCATGGATTTCCCGCGCGGCAAACTGATTGCCGTGATGGGCGGTTCCGGCTCCGGCAAGACGACGGTGCTGCGCCTGATCGGCGGGCAGATCCGTCCCCAGCGCGGCACGGTCTCGGTGAACGGCGAAGTCGTCCACCAGCTCGACACGGAAAACCTGTACCGCCTGCGCCGCAAGATGGGCATGCTGTTCCAGTTCGGCGCGCTGTTTACGGACCTGACCGTGTTCGAGAACGTGGCTTTCCCGCTGCGCGAACACACGGACCTGCCTGAAGAAGTGCTGCGCGACCTGGTGCTGATGCGCCTGAACGCGGTCGGCCTGCGCAATGCCGCCCAGCTGAAACCGAATGAGATCTCGGGCGGCATGGCGCGCCGCGTGGCGCTGGCGCGTGCGATCGCGCTCGATCCGGAACTGATCATGTACGACGAGCCTTTCGCCGGCCTGGACCCGATCTCGATGGGCGTCACCGCCAACCTGATCCGCAACCTGAACGACACGCTGGGCTCGACCTCGATCCTGGTTTCGCACGACGTGAACGAAACCTTCAGCATCGCCGACTACGTGTACTTCCTGTCCGCCGGAAAGATCGTTGCCCAGGGCACGCCGGCGGAAATGCGCGCCTCAAACGATCCGTACGTCAAACAGTTCGTCAACGCCGAACCTGACGGGCCGGTGCCCTTCCACTATCCCGGTAAATCGCTGGCCGAAGACCTGGGCCTGGGAGGCAAGCGATGATCGCGCGCTTCCTCGGTTTCATCGGCGCCTTCGTGCTGGATACCATCGCCCGCATCGGTTTTGTCACCCGCTCGTTCGTCAAGCTGCTGGGCCGGCTGCCCGGCGCCTTGAAGCGCCCCAGCCTGATCTCGGAGCAGATCCACTTCATCGGTAATTACTCGCTGCTGATCATCGTCGTGTCCGGCCTGTTCGTCGGCATGGTGCTGGGCCTGCAGGGCTATTACACGCTGAGCCAGTTCGGCGCCGACGAAAAGCTCGGCCAGCTGGTCGCGCTGTCGCTGCTGCGCGAACTCGGCCCGGTCGTGACCGCGCTGCTGTTCGCAGGCCGCGCCGGTACTTCGCTGACCGCGGAGATCGGCCTGATGAAGGCCGGCGAGCAGCTGTCGGCGATGGAAATGATGGCCGTGAACCCGGTGCAGCGCGTGCTGGCGCCGCGTTTCTGGGGCGGCATGATCGCGATGCCGGTGCTTGCGACGATCTTTTCCGCCATCGGCATCATCGGCGGCTACCTGGTCGGCGTGCAGCTGATCGGCGTGGACGAGGGCGCGTTCTGGTCGCAGATGCAGGGCAACATCGACGTGCGCCGCGACATTCTGAATGGCGTGCTGAAGAGCTTCGTGTTCGGTATTGCCGTCACCTTCACGGCCCTGTTCCAGGGTTACGAGGCGCAGCCGACCCCGGAAGGCGTGTCGCGCGCGACCACCCGTACGGTGGTGATCGCCTCGCTGATGGTCCTGGCGCTGGACTTCATCATGACCGCACTGATGTTCAACAAATAATAACTTTGGCTGATTAATCGCCGCTATATATTAGGAAATCTTATGCATCGTAAAACTATTGACGTCTGGGTCGGACTTTTCGTGCTGTTGGGTGCGGTATCGCTCCTTTTTCTGGCACTGAAGGCAGGTAACATGAGCACGATCTCGTTTACCAAGACGTACGCGATCGTCGGCAAGTTCGACAACATTGGTGGTTTGAAGCCACAGTCGCCGGTCAAGAGCGCAGGCGTCGTGGTGGGCCGCGTCGGCGATATCACGTTCGACGACAAGACTTTTGCCGCCATGGTGCGCCTGGATATGAACCCGGCGTACAAGTTTCCGAAAGACAGCTCGCTGAAGATTCTGACCTCCGGCCTGCTGGGCGAACAATACGTCGGCATCGAAGCCGGCGGCGATACCAACAACCTGGCCGAAGGCGACCGCATCACCCGCACGCAGTCGGCGGCGGTGCTGGAAGACCTGATCAACCAATTTATTTATAGCAAGGCAGCTGATGGAAAGGATGGCGATAAATGAGCATTCGTAACGCACTGACGCTGGCGGTGGGAGCCGCCGTGCTGAGCGGCTGCGCCACGTCCGCCAATCCGCGTGACCCGTTCGAGAAGTTCAACCGGGCAGTCTTCAACTTCAACGACGCGGTCGACCGCACTGCGCTGAAGCCGGCCGCCACCGCCTACAAGAACGCGACGCCGGAATTCGTGCAGACCGGCGTGAACAACTTCTTCGGCAACCTGTCCGACCTGTGGAGCTCGGTCAACAATTTTGCCCAGCTCAAGGGCCAGGACGGCCTGAACGACTTCACCCGCTTTGCCGTGAACTCGACCCTCGGCCTGGCCGGCGTGCTCGATATCGCGACCCCGGCCGGCCTGCGCAAGCACAACGAAGACCTGGGCCAGACCCTGGGTTATTGGGGCGTGCCGCCCGGTCCCTACTTGATGTTGCCGCTGTTGGGCCCATCTACGGTGCGTGACACCGCGGTCCTGCCGGGCGATTGGTGGGGTGATGGCTGGACCCACGTGAACGACATCCCGTGGCGTAACAGCGGCATCCTGCTGCGCGCCGTCGACCAGCGTGCCAGCGTGCTGGATGCCTCGAACCTGCTGGAAGACGCTGCGCTCGACCGCTACGAATTCATCCGCGATGGTTACCTGCAGCGCCGCAGCAGCAAAGTGCTGGATACCGACAAGGCGCAGGTTCGCGCCGAGAAAGTCCAGGAGCGTATCGACAAGGTCCAGGAGCGCATCGACAAGGTGCAGGAGCGGGTGCAGGAAAAGCTGGGCGTCAAGAAGGCAGAAACGCCGGGCGAGGAAGCTGCGCCTGCTGACGCCGCGCCGGCAAATACCGCCCCTGTGTCATCCGAACCGGTGCGTAAGTAGTTAACGGGGCATAGCCCAACCAGACAAAGGAAGCGTATGAAGCCTATCGCACAACTGATCGTGACCGCCGCCGTGGCGGCCTTTTCCACCAGCGTGATCGCTGCCCCGGCTGCGGCCACCAGCGAAGCGCCGGACGTGCTGGTCAAGCGCGTCAGCACCGACGTGATCGACGCGGTCAAGTCCGACAAGGATATCCAGGCCGGCAACAGCCGCAAGATCATCGACCTGGTGAACACCAAGATCCTGCCGTATGTCGATTCCGACAAGATGACTGCACAGGCGGCCGGCCGCTTCTGGCGCCAGGCGAGCCCGGAGCAGCAGAAGCAGCTGTCGGCGGAATTCCGCGACCTGCTGATCTACACCTACGCCGGCGCCCTCGCGCAGATCAAGAACGAAACCGTCGAGTTCAAGCCCTTCCGCGCCGACCCGGCCGACACCGAAGTCGAGGTGAAGTCCCAGGTCAACCTGACCCGCGGCGAGCCGATCACCCTGAACTACCGCCTGAGCAAGGGCGCGCAGGGCTGGAAGATCTACGACCTGAACGTGATGGGCGCCTGGCTGGTCCAGACCTACCAGTCGACCTTCGCGTCGGAGATCAGCAAGGGCGGCGTCGATGGCCTGATCAAGAAGCTGCACGACCGTAACCAGCAGCTGGCCAACAAGCCGCTGAAGTCGCCGCAGAAGTAAGCATGGCCGAGTCCAATCCCATGCTCTCGCTGGATGCCCTGACCTTCCAGAACGCCCAGGCGGCGCTGGAGCAGGGCTGCGCCGCGCTGGGCGCCGGCGAGACCGTGTTCGACCTCGGCGGCGTGCGCGCCGCCGATTCGTCGGCCCTGGCCCTGATGCTGGCGTGGCAGCGCCGCGCCCAGGGTCACGGCCGCAAGCTCACCTTCATCAATGTGCCGGCCAACGTCGATGCGCTGGCGCGTCTCTACGGCGTCGATGGCCTCATAGGCCAGAGCGCATAACGCTCCAAGCTAGAACGTCGTGGCGGGCGGCATGCCGACCCGTCATGACGATTTCTTCTATAATGGCTCGTTTCCCCTGCACGGTCCGCCATCCCGGCGCGCCCCTATCGCATGACAGCCATCCAGATTGACAGCGTCGAGAAAAGCTACAAGGGCTTCAAGGCCTTGAAGGGCGTCTCGCTCACCATCGAACAAGGCGAGTTCTTCGGCCTGCTCGGCCCCAACGGCGCCGGCAAGACCACCCTCATCTCCTGCATCGCCGGCTTGATCCGGCCCGACGTCGGCAGCGTGCGCATCCACGGCCACGACGTGGTCAAGGATTTTCGAGCTGCCCGCATGGCGCTCGGCGTGGTGCCGCAGGAACTGGTGTTCGATCCCTTCTTCACGGTGCGCGAAACGCTGCGCCTGCAGTCCGGCTACTTCGGCCTGAAGAACAACGACAAGTGGATCGACGAGGTCATGGAAAACCTCGACCTGACCGCCAAGGCCGACGTCAACATGCGCGCCCTGTCCGGCGGCATGAAGCGGCGCGTGCTGGTGGCCCAAGCCCTGGTGCACAAGCCGCCCGTGATCGTGCTGGACGAACCGACCGCCGGCGTCGACGTCGAACTGCGCCAGACCCTGTGGAAGTTCATCTCGCGCCTGAACCGCGAAGGCCACACCGTGGTCCTGACCACCCACTACCTCGAAGAAGCCCAGGCCATGTGCCAGCGCGTGGCCATGCTCAAGACCGGCAACGTGGTGGCACTGGATACCATGTCGCAGCTGCTGCGCCGCGTCTCGGGTTCCTCGCTGATCGTGCACCTGAAGCAGGGTGCGCTGCCGGAAGGCCTGCGCCACCTGGTCGCGCACGACGAACACGACGACGCCTCGAAGGCGAACGGCCAGGGCAACAAGTACACCCTGCGCGTCAACGAATACGGCGAAGTGGAGCACATCCTGGCGCGCCTGCGCGAATCCGGCGCCCAGATCGACGAAATGCAGCTGCAGCAGGCCGACCTGGAAGACATTTTTATCCAGATCATGGAAGGGGCACCGATCCGATGAATTTCTTCTCCGTGGGTTTCCGCACCCTGTTCTACAAAGAGATCCTGCGCTTCTGGAAGGTCGCCACCCAGACCATCGCCGCGCCCATCGTCACCTCGATGCTGTACCTGCTGATCTTCGGCCACGTGCTCGAAGGCCGCGTGCAGATGCTCGAAGGCGTCGACTACACCGCCTTCCTGATCCCGGGCCTGGTGATGATGAGCGTGCTGCAGAACGCCTTCGCCAACTCTTCGTCTTCGCTGATCCAGTCCAAGATCACCGGCAACCTGGTGTTCATCCTGCTGCCGCCGCTGTCGCACTGGGAGATCCTGTCGGCCTACGTGACGGCCTCGATCGTGCGCGGCCTGTGCGTGGGCGCGGGCGTGTTCGTCATCACCGCCTGGTTCGCGCACCTGTCCTTCACCTTCCCGGTGTGGATCATCGTGTTCGCGCTGCTGGGCGCGGCGATCCTCGGTGCGATGGGCGTGATCGCCGGTATCTGGGCCGAGAAGTTCGACCAGCTGGCCGCGTTCCAGAACTTCCTGATCATGCCTGCAACATTTTTGGCCGGCGTCTTCTATTCGATCAAGAAACTGCCGCCGTTCTGGCTGGCAGTCTCGCATTTCAACCCGTTCTTTTATATGATTGACGGGTTCCGTTACGGTTTCTTCGGCAAGTCGGACGTCTCGCCCTGGACCAGCCTGGCCATCGTCGCCGTGTTCTTCGTGGTGCTGGCAGGCGTCGCCATCAATATGCTCCGCCGCGGCTATAAGCTGCGCCACTAAGATTTATTCAACATTCATCATGGCTACCACACCTGAACTCATCCACGGCTACATCCAGGCCGGCCTCGAGACCACCCACCTTGAAGTGGAAGGCGACGGCCAGCACTTCAGCGCCGTCATCGTCTCGCCCGCGTTTGCGGGAAAAAGCCGCATCCAGCGCCACCAGATCGTCTACGCCGCGCTCGGCGACCGCATGCGCGAGGAGATCCACGCGCTGTCGATGAAGACCCTGACCCCCGACGAGTACCAAGGATAAGAGACATGGACAAGCTCCAGATCACCGGCGGCAAGCGCCTGAACGGCGACATCGTCATCTCCGGCGCCAAGAATGCCGCGCTGCCCATCCTGTGCGCCGGCCTGCTCACCAGCGGCGACCTCGAACTGTCGAACGTGCCGCGCCTGCACGACGTGCGCACCATGCTCAAGCTGCTGGCGCAGACCGGCCTGAACGTCACGCAAGACGACGAAAACGTCACCCTGAACGGTTCGAACATCACCAGCCTCGAAGCGCCGTATGAACTCGTAAAAACCATGCGCGCCTCGATCCTGGTGCTGGGGCCGATGCTGGCGCGCTTCGGCGAAGCCAAGGTCTCGCTGCCGGGCGGCTGCGCGATCGGTTCGCGTCCGGTCGACCAGCACATCAAGGGTCTGCGCGCGATGGGCGCCGAGATCACGATCGAAGGCGGCTACATCCACGCCAAGTGCCCGAAGCTGCAGGGTGCGCGCATCCACACCGACATGATCACCGTGACCGGCACCGAGAACCTGCTGATGGCCGCGACCCTGGCCGAAGGCGAGACCGTGCTGGAAAACGCCGCGCGCGAACCGGAAGTGACGGACCTGGCCAACATGCTGGTGGCGATGGGCGCGAAAATCGAGGGCATCGGCACCGACCGCCTGGTGATCCAGGGCGTGGACAGCCTGCACGGCACCAAGCACGCCGTGATCTCGGACCGCATCGAAGCCGTGACCTTCCTGTGCGCGGTGGCGGCGGCCGGCGGCGACATCCGCATCACCAACACCCGCACCGACATCTTCGACGTCGCGCTGGATAAACTGCGCCAGGTGGGCCTGCAGCTCGACGTGGAAGGCGACAGCATCCGCGCGCGCATGGACGGCCGTCCACACCCGGTGTCCTTCCGCACCACGGAGTATCCCGGCTTCCCGACCGACATGCAGGCCCAGTTCATGGCCGTGAACATCATCGCCGACGGCCCGAGCCGCGTGACCGAGACCATCTTCGAGAACCGCTTCATGCACGTGCAGGAGATGAACCGCCTGGGCGCGCAGATCTCGACCGAGGGTAACACCGCCTTCATGCGCGGCGTCGAGCGCCTGGTCGGCGCGCCGGTGATGGCGACCGACCTGCGCGCCTCGGCTTCGCTGGTGATCGCCGGCCTGGCCGCTGAAGGCACGACCATCGTCGACCGCATCTACCACCTGGACCGCGGCTACGACCGCATGGAAGCCAAGCTGTCGGCAGTGGGCGCCGACATCGTCCGTATCAAATCATGAGCAAACCAACGCGGGACGATTCCCAGCTAATCCTGGCCCTGTCGAAGGGCCGCATCTTCGAAGACACGCTGCCGCTGCTGGCGGCGGCCGGCATCGAGGTCACGGAAAATCCGGAAACCTCGCGCAAGCTGATCCTCGCCACCAACGACCCGAACGTGCGCGTGCTGATCGTGCGCGCGACCGACGTGCCGACCTATGTCCAGTACGGCGCCGCCGACTTCGGCGTGGCCGGCAAGGACGTGCTGCTCGAGCATGGCGGCGAAGGCTTGTATCAGCCGGTCGACCTGCGCATCGCCTGCTGCCGCATGTCGGTCGCGGTGAACGCCGGCTTCGACTACGAGACCGCAGTGCGCCAGGGCGCGCGCCTGCGTGTGGCGACCAAGTTCGTGAACACCGCGCGCGAGCACTTCGCCAAGAAGGGCGTGCACGTCGATCTGATCAAACTGTACGGCTCGATGGAACTGGCGCCGCTGGTCGGCCTGTCGGACGCCATCGTCGACGTGGTCTCGACCGGCGGCACGCTGCGCGCCAACAACCTGGTCGAAGTCGAGAAGATCATGGAGATCTCGTCGCGCCTGGTGGTCAACCAGGCTGCGCTCAAGCTCAAGCGCGAGCGCCTGCAACCGATTATCGAAGCGTTCGAACGCGCCTCCAAGCAGCAAGGCTAAGACCATGACTATCCAGGTTCGCAAGCTCGATTCCACCGCCGCCGATTTCAAGCAGCAGCTCAAGACACTGCTGGCCTTCGAAGCGGAGACCGACGACGCCATCGAATCGGCCGTCGCGAAGATCCTCGCCGACGTGAAGGCGCGCGGCGATGCGGCCGTGCTCGAGTACACGAATAAATTCGACCGCATCCCCGACGGTGGCGCGTCCAGCGTGGCCGCGTTCGACATCGGGCACGATGAACTGCAAACCGCACTGGATGCGCTGCCGGAAGCCCAGCGCGCCGCGCTGCAGACCGCCGCCGGGCGCATCCGCGTGTTCCACGAACGCCAGAAGCAGGAGCTGAACGGTTTTACGTACACGGAAGCCGATGGCACCGTGCTCGGCCAGCGCGTAACGCCGCTGGACCGCGTCGGCATCTACGTCCCGGGAGGCAAGGCCGCGTATCCGTCGTCGGTGCTGATGAACGCGATTCCGGCGCAGGTCGCCGGTGTGAAAGACATCGTGATGGTGGTGCCGACCCCGGACGGCGTCAAAAACCAGATGGTGCTGGCCGCCGCGGCGATCGCCGGCGTGACGCGCGTGATCACCATCGGCGGCGCCCAGGCCGTGGCTGCGCTGGCCTACGGCACCGAGACGATTCCGGCAGTGGACAAGATCGTCGGCCCCGGTAACGCCTATGTCGCCGCCGCCAAGCGACGCGTGTTCGGCACGGTCGGCATCGACATGATCGCCGGGCCCTCCGAGATCCTGGTGCTGTGCGACGGCACCACGGATCCGGACTGGGTCGCGATGGACCTGTTCTCGCAGGCCGAGCACGACGAGCTGGCCCAGGCCATCCTGCTGTGCCCGGACGCGGATTACATCGCCCAGGTCGAGGCCAGCATCCACAAGCTGCTGCCGACCATGCCGCGCAAGGACACGATCATGACCTCGATGACGGACCGCGGCGCATTGATCCTCGTGCGCGACATGGATGAGGCCTGCGAGATCGCCAACGACATCGCCGCCGAGCACCTCGAGATCTCGGCCGCCGAGCCGCAGCAGTGGGCGGATCGAATCCGCCACGCCGGCGCGATGTTCCTGGGCCGTTTCTCGTCGGAGTCGCTGGGCGATTACTGCTGCGGCCCGAACCACGTGCTGCCGACCTCGCGCACGGCGCGTTTCTCGTCGCCGCTGGGCGTGTACGATTTCCAGAAGCGTTCGTCGGTACTGTTCGTGTCGGAAGCCGGCGCCCAGACTTTGGGCCGTGTCGCGGCCGAGCTGGCGTATGGAGAAGGCTTGCAGGCGCACGCCCGCAGCGCAGAACTACGCATCAAACAACGGTCCGACGGGTCGGCATGACGGACTGGGTCGACCAGGTCTTCTGCGAGGATGCGCTGGAAGGGATGGCGCGCATCCCCGATGGGGCCATCGACCTGATCCTCACCGACCCGCCGTACAACCTCGGCAAGGACTACGGCAACGCCTCCGACCAGCAGAGCGTCGACGATTACCTGGCCTGGACCGAGCGCTGGATCGATATCGCGCTGCCCAAGCTGAAGCCCAACGGCAGTCTGTACATCTTCCTGACCTGGCGTTTCGCGCCGGAGATCTTCGTCATGCTGAAAAAGCGCCTGACGATGATGAACGAGATCATCTGGGACCGCCGCGTGCCCTCGATGGGCGGCAGCACTCGCAGCTTCAGCTCGGTGCACGACACGATCGGCTTCTTCGTCAAGCGCAAGGATTATTATTTCGACCTGGACGCCGTGCGCATTCCGTACGACGCCGCGACCAAGAAGGCGCGCTCGCGCTCGATTTTCATCGGCGCCAAATGGCTGGAGGTCGGCTACAACCCGAAGGATTTGTGGAGCGTGTCGCGCCTGCACCGTGAGCATGCCGAGCGCGTCGATCATCCGACCCAGAAGCCGCTGGAGATCATCGAGCGCATGCTGAAGGCTTCGTGCCCGGCGGGCGGCGTGGTGCTGGATCCCTTCATGGGCAGCGGCACCACGGCGCTGGCGGCGCGCAGGCTGGGCCGGCACTTCGTCGGCTTCGAGCTGAACCGGGATTATTGCGAGATCATCCAGCAGCGATTGGCCATGCCGGCGGCGCCGGTGAAAAAGAAGGCAGCAAGCGGTCGCAGGAAAGACCAAAGAGAAACCGTCGTTCCCGCGCAGGCGGGAGAAGTGCCCGTGCACTCCTCCCCCCAAGTTGCACAAGCAGTCGAAACGCAAACAAACTTGGATCCCCGCCTGCGCGGGGACGACGAGCTTGACGCAAACACCATCACCGAGGAAAGCACACCATGACCGACATCGACACCCTCATCGCCAACACGATCCGCGAAGACGTCCGTGCCGGCCATATCTACAACGTGCCCGACGCCAGCGGCTACATCAAGCTGGACGCGATGGAGAACCCGTACGCGCTGCCGGACCCTCTGCGCCAGGAACTGGCCACGCGCCTGGCCGACGCCGTGCTGAACCGCTATCCAGTGGCCTCGTATGCCACCCTCAAGCAGAAGATCCGCGACAATCTCGGTGTCCCGGCCGGCTACGACGTCATCCTCGGCAATGGCTCGGACGAGATCATCAGCATCATCGCCACCGCCACCGCGCGCCAGGACAAACGCGCCGTGCTGATGGCGCCGAGTCCGGCCTTCGTGATGTTCCAGCGTTCGGCCCAGTTTGCCGGCATGGACTACGTCGGCGTGCCCTTGAAAGCCGACTTCTCGCTCGACCGCGCGGCGATGCTGGCGGCGATCGAACAGCACAAGCCGGCAGTCGTGTTCCTGGCCTACCCGAACAACCCGACCGGCAACCTGTACGACGCAGACGACATGGTCGCCATCATCGAGGCGCTGGGCGACAGCGGCATCGCTGTGGTTGACGAGGCCTATCAGCCCTTTGCGCGCACCAGCTTCATGGGCCGCCTGCCGCAATACCCGAACCTGATGGTGATGCGCACGCTGTCGAAGCTGGGCCTGGCAGGCATCCGCCTCGGCTACCTGGCGGCCGCCCCAAGCCTGCTGCAGCAGTTCGACAAGGTGCGCCCGCCCTACAACATCAACGTGCTGACCCAGGTGGCGGCCGAGTTCGCGCTCGACCACATCGCCGTGCTGGACGAGCAGGCCGCGAAGCTCAACGCAGCGCGCGGCGAACTGGCTTCTGCGCTGGCGGCGCTGCCGGGCGTGACCGTGTTCCCGTCGAGCGCGAATTTCATCACGCTGCGCGTACCGGACGCCGAGCGCACCTGCGCTAAACTGTTCGCCGAACGGGTACTGATTAAAAATTTGAGTAAAATGCACGAATTGCTGGCCAACTGCATCCGCGTGACGGTCAGCACCCCGGAAGAGAATTCCGTATTCCTGAATGCCCTGAAGGCTTCCCTGTAATGACCCGCACCGCAGACATCACGCGCAATACCAGCGAGACGCAGATCCGCGTTTCGCTGAATCTCGACGGCACCGGCCGCCAGAAACTCAACACCGGCGTCCCCTTCCTCGACCATATGCTGGACCAGATCGCCCGCCACGGCCTGATCGACCTCGAGGTCGAGGCCGTCGGCGACCTGCACATCGACGACCACCATACCGTCGAGGACACCGGCATCACGCTGGGCATGGCGGTCGCCAAGGCGATCGGCGACAAGAAGGGCATCCGCCGCTACGGCCATGCCTACGTGCCGCTGGACGAGGCGCTGTCGCGCGTGGTGATCGACTTCTCCGGCCGCCCGGGCCTGGACTGGCACGTGCCGTTCACCCGCGCCACCATCGGCAAGTTCGACGTCGATCTCACCATCGAATTCTTCCGCGGCTTCGTCAACCACGCCGGCGTGACCCTGCACGTGGACAACCTGCGCGGCGTGAATGCCCACCACCAGTGCGAGACCGTGTTCAAGGCCTTCGGCCGCGCACTGCGCATGGCTTCCGAGCTCGACGAGCGCGCGCTCGGCATCATCCCTTCCACCAAGGGCAGCCTGTAAGCATCATGACGAACAAGATTGTTGTGGTTGATGGACTCGGCAACCTGCGCTCGGTGGCGCAGGCGCTGCGCGCCGCCGTCCCCGAAGCCGAAGTCATCGTGTCCAGCCAGGCCGCCGACATCGATGCGGCCGACCGCGTCGTGCTGCCGGGGCAGGGCGCCATGCGCGACTGCATGCGCGGCCTGCGCGAATCCGGCGCCGAAGACGCGGTGTTGCGCGCCATGAAGACGCGTCCGGTGATGGGCGTGTGCGTGGGCGAGCAGATGCTGTTCGACATGAGCGAGGAAAACGAGGGCACGCCGGGCCTGGGCCTGCTGCCTGGTCGCGTCGTGCGCTTCCAGCTGGACGGCAAGACGCAGGCCGACGGCTCGCGCTTCAAGGTCCCGCAGATGGGCTGGAACCGCGTGCGCCAGGTGCGCGCGCACCCTCTGTGGGAAGGCGTCGAGGACGGCGCCTACTTCTATTTCGTGCACAGCTATTACGCCCAGCCCGAGAATCCGGCCGACACCATCGGCGAGGCCGACTACGGCGGCGCCTACTGCTGCGCGGTCGCGCGCGACAATATCGTCGCCACCCAGTTTCACCCCGAGAAGAGCGCAGACGCCGGCCTGCGCCTGTACCGCAATTTCATCCATTGGAACCCTTAACCCTTTACGACCATGCTGCTGATCCCCGCCATCGACCTGAAAGACGGTCACTGCGTTCGCCTCAAACAGGGCGATATGGAACTCGCCACCGTGTTCTCCGAAGATCCCGCCGAGATGGCGCTGCACTGGCTCAAGAAGGGCGCGCGCCGCCTGCACCTGGTGGACCTGAACGGCGCCTTCGCCGGCAAGCCGAAGAACGAGGGCGCCATCAAATCCATCTTGCAGGTGGTGCAGGAATACGCTGCTGAAAACGACCTGGACGAGATCCCGGTCCAGCTCGGCGGCGGCATCCGCGACCTCGACACCATCGAGCGCTACCTGGACGACGGCATCACCTACATCATCGTCGGCACCGCCGCGGTCAAGAACCCGGGCTTCCTGCACGACGCCTGCGGCGCCTTCCCGGGCTCGATCATCGTCGGCCTGGACGCCAAGGACGGCAAGGTCGCGACCGACGGCTGGAGCAAGATGTCCGGCCACGAAGTCATCGACCTGGCCCAGAAGTTCGAAGGCTACGGCGTCGAATCGATCATCTACACCGACATCGGCCGCGACGGCATGATGGGCGGCGTGAACATCGAAGCGACCGTGCGCCTGGCGCAGGCCGTCAAGATCCCGGTCATCGCTTCCGGCGGCCTGCACAACCTGGCCGACGTCGAAGCGCTGTGCGCGGTGCAGGACGAAGGCATCGAGGGCGTGATCTGCGGCCGCTCGATTTACGAAGGCACGCTCGACCTGGCCAGCGCCCAGGAGCGTGCGGATGAATTGACTGAAGGCGCACAGGCCTGATATACCGTCGTTCCCGCGAAGGCGGGAACCCAAGTTTGTTGAGCAGTCAAAACGCAAGCAGAACTTGGACCCCCGCCTTCGCGGGGGCGACGTTTGAAAGCCAACTAAAGATTTTATGCTAGCAAAACGCATCATCCCCTGCCTCGACGTCACCGGCGGCCGCGTGGTCAAGGGCGTCAATTTCACCGAGCTGCGCGATGCCGGCGACCCGGTCGAGATCGCGCGCCGCTACGATGGCCAGGGCGCCGACGAGATCACCTTCCTCGACATCACCGCCTCGAGCGACGGCCGCGACCTGATCCTGCCGATCATCGAAGCGGTCGCGTCCACCGTGTTCATTCCGCTCACCGTCGGTGGCGGCGTGCGCAAGGTCGAGGACGTGCGGCGCCTGCTGAATGCCGGCGCCGACAAGGTGTCGATGAACACCTCGGCGGTCACCAATCCGCAGCTGGTGTTCGACGCCTCGCAGAAGCACGGCTCGCAATGCATCGTGGTGGCGATCGACGCCAAGCAGGTCGCGCCCGGCAAGTGGGAAGTGTTCACCCATGGCGGCCGCAACCCGACCGGCCTCGACGCCGTCGAGTGGGCGAAAAAAATGGAAAGCCTGGGCGCCGGTGAACTGCTGCTGACCAGCATGGACCGCGACGGCACCAAATCCGGCTTCGACCTCGGCCTGACCCGCGCCGTCTCGGACGCGGTCGGCATCTCCGTGATCGCTTCCGGCGGCGTGGGCGGCTTGCAGGACCTGGCCGACGGCATCCTCGAAGGCCATGCCGACGCGGTGCTGGCCGCCAGCATCTTCCACTACGGGCAGCACACCGTGGGTGAAGCCAAGCGCTTCATGCAGGAACGCGGCATCCCGATGCGATTGGACTGAGCATGGCTACCCCGACGACGACCCCATCGATTCCGGCCCAGCCCTGGCTGAAGAAGGTCAAATGGGATGAAAACGGCCTGGTGCCGGTGATCGCCCAGGAAGCATCCAGCGGCGACATCCTGATGTTCGCCTGGATGAACCGCGAAGCCCTGGCCAAGACCGTGGAACTCGGCGAAGCGGTGTACTGGAGCCGCTCGCGCAAGAAGCTGTGGCACAAGGGCGAAGAGTCCGGCCACGTGCAGAAGGTGCTGGAAATCCGCCTCGACTGCGACGAAGACGTGGTGCTGCTTAAGGTCGAGCAGGCTGGCGGCATCGCCTGCCATACCGGCCGCCACTCCTGCTTCTTTCAGAAGTTCGACAATGGCGACTGGCACGACACCGATCCGGTACTGAAGGATCCGGACACGATTTACACGAACCCGAAAAAAACCAGATGAGCACCACCCTGAACCGCCTGGCGGCGGTGATCGAATCGCGCAAGCCGGAAAACGGCGGCGATCCGGACAAATCCTATGTCGCGCGCCTGTTCGCGAAAGGCGACGACGCGATCCTCAAGAAGATCGGCGAAGAAGCCACCGAGACCGTGATGGCGGCCAAGGACGTGCGCGCCGGCGCCGATGCATCGAAGCTGCTGTACGAAGTGGCCGACCTGTGGTTCCATTCCGCCGTGCTGCTGGCGCGTTTCGGCCTGACGCCGGAACAGGTGCTGGACGAACTGGCGCGCCGCGAAGGCCTGTCCGGCCTCGACGAAAAGGCCGCCCGCAAGGAGTGAGCTTTTACGCCAGCGCGTCACCGCGCTGTCATCCGACCCGAATAGAATGATGTGCTGACTGGAGAGAACATGGACAACTGCATCTTTTGCAAGATCGTCGCCAAGCAGATTCCGGCTGGCGTGGTGTACGAGGACGAGGACCTGCTCGCGTTCAAGGACATCAACCCGGCGGCGCCGGTCCACCTGCTGGTGATTCCGAAGCAGCACGTGGCCACGCTGTCCGACTGCACGGATGCGCACGCGGCGGTGCTGGGCAAGATGCTGGCGCTGGCGCCGAAGCTGGCCGCCGAACATGGTATCTCCGTCAAGCAGGGGCCCGACGGCCAGCGCAGCGGCGGTTATAAAACGCTGATCAACAGCGGTCCGGATGGCGGGCAGGAGGTCTACCACCTGCACCTGCACGTGTACGGCGGACCGCGTCCGTGGCGCGGGCTCGGGACTTGAGGCCTACTTAAAACAACTTCCGGCTGGAAAGAAGCCATGCCGGGGAATCATCGCTTATACTGCGCGTACGCTGCATGCGAATCGGGCGTATGCCCACAAGGAGAAAACAATGGGTTCGTTTAGTATTTGGCACTGGCTGATCGTGCTGGTGGTGGTGGTGCTGGTGTTCGGTACCAGCAAGCTGAAGAACGCAGGTTCCGACCTGGGCAAGGCCGTGAAGGGCTTCAAGGACGGCGTCAAGGGCAGCGAGGAAGAGCGCCAGGCGAACGCCAACGTGCCGCCGGTGCCGCCGTCGCAGGTCGTCGACAAGTCGACCACCACGATCGACGTCGAGACGCGCGAAAAGAACCGCTCGTAATTCCCTTCCATGATCGATCTCGGGCTTTCCAAACTTGCCGTCATCGGGGTGGTCGCGCTGATCGTGATCGGCCCCGAACGCCTGCCGAAGGTGGCGCGCATGGCCGGCACCCTGTACGGCCGCGCCCAGCGCTACCTGCACGAGGTGAAGTCGGAAGTCTCGCGCGAGATCGAAATGGAGGAGCTGCGCAACCTGCACAAGGAAGTGCAGGAAACCGCGCACAGCTTCAAGACCGAGGTCGAAAGCTTCGGCGCCGAAGTCGAGAACACGGTCTCGTCGCACCTGGGCGAGGTCGAATCGGCCTGGCGCGGCGATGCCATGGCTTCCTCGGCGCCCAGCGCCACGCCGGACGACATCGAGCGCAAGGCGCGCGAATTCCGCCGCAAGAAGCTGGTCAAGACCTCCAGCATTCCATCCTGGTACAAGAACCGCCACGGCGGCCGCCAGCACGTGCTGTCGGGCGCGGCACGCGTGCGCAAGTTCCGCCCCGGCGCCAAGTCCAACACTTCCTTTTTCTAGAGTCTAGATGACCGACGAAGCTGCAGGCGAAACCTTCATTTCGCACCTGGTCGAATTGCGCGACCGCCTGGTCAAGGCCGTGATCGGGGTGGCGATCGTCTGCATCGCCTTGCTGGCCTGGCCGGGCCCGGCGATGATCTACGATTTCCTGGCCGCGCCCATGCTGGCCTCGCTGCCGGTGGGCGCCAAGATGATCGCCACCGGCGTCAGCGCGCCCTTCCTGGTGCCGATGAAGGTGACCCTGGTGCTGGCGCTGATCCTGTCGCTGCCCTGGGTGTTTTATCAAGCCTGGGCCTTCATTGCGCCCGGCCTGTACGCGCACGAAAAGCGGCTGGTGCTGCCGCTGGTGATCTCGTCCTCGCTGCTGTTCATCGCCGGCGTCGCGTTCTGCTACTTCTTCGTGTTCGGCCGCGTATTCCACTTCATCGCCAACTTCGCCCCGACCTCGATCGCGGTGATGCCCGACATCGAAAACTACCTCGATTTCGTGATCTCGATGTGCCTGGCCTTCGGCGCCACCTTCGAGGTGCCGGTGGTGGTCGTGATCCTGGTGCGCATGGGCATCGTCAGCGTCGACAAGCTGAAGTCCTTCCGCCCCTACATCATCGTCGGCGCCTTCGTGATCGCCGCCATCGTCACGCCGCCGGACGTGGTCAGCCAGCTAGCCCTGGCGGTACCGATGTGGCTGCTGTTCGAACTCGGCCTGCTGCTGGCGCCGGTGTTCGTGCGCGTCAGCCGCGCGCCGGAAGAGCACGCCTGATTCTGCCCTGGCCGGCAGCCATGCTGTCGGCATATCTTACAGTTCACCTCCGGCGTCCCTGGCGCCTGCGATTAAGTGACTGATTCGGCGTAACAATTTCCTCTAGGCATCGATCTTGCTTCTATGGGGTGATCGAATCAGGAGCCAGGATGAAACCGAGCCGTCCCTTCATTGCCGTCGCCATGCTGAGCGTCTTCGCTCTGGGGGCGGTCGTCGTGCCGATGTTTGTCGCTTCATCGGACGATGCGGTGCCGGAACCGCTTTCAGTCGGCCTGATGGGCATCGGTCTGCTCGGCCTGGCCCTGGTGCGGCGGCGCTGAACGCCGCCGCCTTTCACTTCACTTTTTCACATCAAGGGCAGTTGCCGATCACGTAGTAGCCCGGCGAGGTCTGGGCCAGCGTGCTCGTATAGAAGGTATTGTCCAGCCCCATGTTCTGGTTCGAACCGTTGGCCAGCGCATAGCCGCCGCTGTCGTGTGCGCGCCCGGCCTGCACGTGGGCGTAGTTGCTGGCATTGGTCGCGGTACAGACCCAGCTCGACTTGGTGGTGGCGCTGACGGCGCTTGAAAGGGCGCTCTCGCCGCTGCTGCCCGTCGCCGACACCTGGTAGCTGTAGGTGGTGCTGGCGGCCAGGCTGCCGTCCGTGTAGCTGGTGGTGGTAACCGGGCTGGCGTTCACGCGGCTGCCGTTGCGGTAGACGTTGTAGCCGCTGGCGCCGCCGGCCGCGCTCCAGCTGAGCGTCACGCTGTTCGAGGTCGTGCTGCCCGCCGTCAGGCCGGCGGGAGGCTGCAGCGCGGGCGCGGTGCCGACCAGGAACTGGGCGATGCTGCAGGCGCTCGACGTCAGGCCGGTGCCGGAATCAAGGGCCGTCACGCTGCCGGTGTAATAGCCGTTGGCCAGGTTGGCGTAGGCCTTGCTGAAGCTGGCGCCGCTGCCGGCGGCCGCATCGTTGACCGCAGTCGGCCCGTTCAAGGTCACCCGGTAGCTGGAGATCGCCCCGGCGCTATCCGACCCGGTGCCGGACACGGTGACCGTGCTGCCGGATACGCTGGCGCTGCAGCTGTTGACCGTCGGCGGCGCCACGCGCGCCACCCGCAGGTTGTTCTTGAACCAGAAATCCATCACGAAAGCCGGGTAGTTGACGTGGGTGGCGTCGACGTAATTGCTGTTCTGGCCGCCGGTGCCGGCCGGCCACGCATGGCCCATGCCGGTGACCGTGATCTCGCTGGTGCGCAGCTTGCCGTTCGCGTCCGTGTAGGGCACGTTGCTGCCGCCGGTGGCGACCGTCGTCGTCGCGCCCTTGGTATAGGTGCCGCCATAGGCCAGGCGCATCGCCTGCGCATCCATCGGACCGTATTGCTGGGATACCGTGAAGTCACTGGTGCCCCAGATCACGCCGGCGATCTGGGTCGAGAACGCGGACGCGTTGCTGCCGGCCAGGGCCTTGCAGTTGTTGGCCGCGGTGGTCGCGGTGTAGCCCGACGGGACGGAACCGATCTGCAGGGTCGTGGTGCCCGGCGGCGGCCCGGCGTTGATGCCGGCGCCCGCAAAGATATCTGGCGCCAGGCAGGCCAGCACCATGGTCTCGCCGCCGCCCGAGGACAGGCCGGCCACATAGACCTGCTTCGGATCGATCGCGTACTGGGCGTTGCCGACGAAGCGCTGAATCAGGTCGAGCAGCACGCCTTCATGGCCCGTGGTGCGGCTGTGATTGGTGCGGCTGTAGTCCCAGCAGTGGCTGCCCGAGACGTTGCCGGTGGCATTCGGCGCGAGGATCACGGCGCCGTACTGGTCGGCCACCTGTTTCCAGTTGAAGCCGCCGTCGCTGGCGCTGTCGATGACGTCGCCGCTGGCGGTCTGGGCGCAGCCATGCAGCACCAGCACCAGGGCGCGCTTTCCGCCAAGCGTGGGCTGTGTGGAAGGCCAGTAGAAATAACCGGTGAGGTTGCCGCCGTTGACGCTGTCCGCCGCCCAGGTCTGGTTACTGCTCCAGGCGCCGGGGCCGGCCGTGACCTGGGCCTGTGCGTGGGTGCATGCAGCGAGTGCGAGTGAGGCTGCGGCCAGCCGGGAAGCTGCCCGTTTGAAGTTGAATGCCATGCTTGGAGTCTCCGTTCTTATCAAGGTCTTGCGCCGGACGAGCGGATGCCGCCCGGGTCTTGCAGGAATCAATGAAGCGGTGAGACGGGGCAGGACGGCGGCGACTATGCCGGCGGGGTAATGATCTGGCGCATTGCAAAGTCTCCGTATCCTTGATTGTTGTCGTGACCAGAGGTCAGAGGATCATTGTAGGAGGCGGACTTATGCATACAAGGGTGAGCGCGAGCACGCTCGGTGTGCGGATTTGCACAGCCGCCGTCCCGGGCAGGACGGCGGCTGGCAAAGACGGATGCTGATCAGCCGATGAGCGCTCAGGCAGCCAGGACAGGCGCCTGGCCGACCAGGCCTACCTGCACGTGGATCACTGGCTCGTTACCGCCGATCAGATCGGCGAAGGTCGCCGCGTTCGGCGCATCCTTGGCGTCGATGGCGAAGTACACGTCGGTCATGTCGGCCACCGTGCCGTTCGCCATCGTGACGCTGCTGCGCTCGAGGTGCAGGTTGCCCTGCGCATCGACGAAGGGCAGGTCGGTGTGCGCAACCTTCAGCGAAGTCACACCGGCCTGGGCCAGCGACATCAGTTCGCCGCTGTCGGTGGCGTGGTTGCCGTTGGCGTCGCGCCAGATCACGAGGCTGGCAAAGGCCGCATCGTGGGCGTCGACCACGCCGTCGCCGTTGCTGTCGTAGCTGGCCAGCTTGGCGAAGCCGTCGCCCTTGGCGCTGCCGCCGAACAGTTCGCCGATGCCGTCGATCTTGCCGTTGCCGTTCAGGTCGACCGCCAGGAAGCCGTCGCTCGAGGACAGCCAGCCGGACGCGATCGCGCTGCCGTTGCCGAGCAGGTCGAAGGTCGCCGTCGAGGCGCCGCGCGCCACCGTGTGCACGCCGTCGCCGTTCAGGTCGATCGCGATCGGTGTGATGGCGGCGTCCCAGCTCATGTCGTTTTCGCCGGACTTCAGCGTGGTGACGTCGGTCCTGGTCACGTTGGTAGTGGCCACGCCGTCGCCGGCGACGTCCGAGTCGATCGCATCGTTGGTGCCGATGTCCTTGCTGGCCCACTTCCAGATGTTCATGTTGACGGCCGTGCTCATGCCCGTACCCTGGAACATGACGTTGGTCTTGTCGAATACCAGGTAGTAGCTGCCCGGGTCCAGGTTGGCGAACTTGTAGTTGCCGTTGCTGTTGGTCGTGGTGGTACCCATCAGCGTGCCGGACGCGCTGTACAGCATGACCTTCACGCCGCCAATGCCTTCCTCGCCCGCATCCTGGATGTCGTCGTGGTCCGAATCGCGCCAGACCTTGTCGCCGATCGAGGCCTTGCGGTACAGGCCTGCGTCCCAGGTCAGGTCGTTCTCGCCCTGCGACAGGGAGATGAGGCCGCTGCGGCCATAGGTCGTATCGACATCGGAATCGACGGCGTCGTTGCTGCCGATATTCGCTTTGGTCGCGTAGTAGCCGGACGGCTCCACGACTTCGATCTTGTAGTTGCCGGCGTTCAGATTGTTGAACAGGTAGTTGCCGCTGCTGTTCGTGACCGTGGTGGCGAGCACGTTGTTGTTCGCGTCCAGCAGGCGCACGGTGACGTTGGCAATGCCGGCTTCGCCGCTGTCGCGCACGCCGTTGAAGTTCATGTCTTCCCACACCAGGTCGCCGATCGAACCGCGCACGGCGGCGGCCGGGGTCGGCACCGCCAGCTTGTCGATGTCGGTGGCGCTGTTGTTGGCGGTGTTGGTGTCGGTGAAGCCGTTCGGCGCGGCGATGGCCGCCGTGTTCGCGATCGTGGTCGGGATCGTGCCGGCCTTCCAGACCAGGTAATCGCTCTTGGCCGTGCTGCCGTTGCCGCCCGCGACGAAGAACAGGTACTTGGCATCGGTGTCGAAACCGGCCGGGCGCAGCGACAGCAGGTCGCCTTCCTCCGCGCCGACACCGAAGTCGCCGTTTTTGAAGACGAATTTGGTGGTCAGGGTCGACAGGTCCGGGGTGGCGCTGTCGGACCAGTAGAGCGTACCCATTTCGGCGCCGCCGGCGCTGTTCTTGTCCAGCGAGGACACCCACAGCGAGCTCCACTGGCGGCCTTCTTCGAGGGTCAGGCGAATCACTTCGCTGTTGGTGCCGTTGCTCAGTTCCCCCGTGACGCTGCCGGTGGTGGTCGGGCTGGCTTCGTTCGGCGACCACACGCCCAGGCCCTTGTCGGTGCCGCTGTTGCGCGCCCACAGGACCGCGTTGCCGATCTGGCCGGTCGAGGTGATGTAGGCGGCGTCGACGTGCACGCCGCTGATCGTGGTGTTCTGGCCCAGGTTGCTGTTGTTGGTCATCGAACCGAAGTCCGCCACCTTCTCGAGCGACGCCATGCTGGCCACTGTCGCCTTGACGGTGTAGGTCACGCTCGCACCGCCGGCCAGCGTCAGGGTATTGTTGATGCTGCCGGTGCCCGAGGCCTGGTTGCCGCTGGCGCCGCTGGACGCCGTGCTGGTCCAGCTCACGTTGCTCAGGTAGGTCGGCAGGCTGTCCGTCACGACGGCATTGGTGGCGGTGGCGGTGCCGGCGTTCTTGGCGACGATCGTGTAGGTGATCGTCTGGCCCGGCGTCACGGTGGTCACGCCATCGGTCTTGGTGATCGACAGGTCGCCGCTCAGCTTCGCCAGGCCGATATCCAGGCTCTTGTTGCTCTCGCCCGATTCCAGCACGACGACGCCGGTCTGGCCGGTCGAGGTACTCGCACCGCCGCCCGAGTTCGAGCCGGTCGAGACATAGCCGGTCGGCTTGGTGTACTGGACCTGGTATTCCGTACCCGGATTCAGGTTGGTGAACTGGTAGTAGCCGTTGGCATCGGTGGTCGTGGTGATGCTGGTGTTGTCGCCGGTGGTCGACAGCTTGCCGTCGGCGCCGCCGCCCAGCAGGGTGATCGTGACGCCGGCAATGCCGGTCTCTCCGCTGTCTTGCACGCCGTTGCTGTTGGCATCGTTCCAGACCCGGTCGCCGATCATGGCCGGCTTGTAGACGCCGGCATCGAGACTCATGTTCTTCTCGCCGGACGCCAGGGTCACGATCTGAGTCTTGCCGGTCGTGGTGTCGGCATCCGAATCGCTGGCGTCGCTGCCGACGTCGCGCTTGGTGAACACCATGCCGGTCGGCGCGCTGAACTGCACCTGATACTCCATACCCGGCTTCAGGTTGTTGAAGAGATAGGCGCCGTTGGCGTCGGTGGTCGTGGTGGCAGTCGTGTTGTCGGCCGTGGTCGAGATCAGGCCATCGGCGCCGCCGCCGATCAGGGTGATGGTGGCCCCGGCGACGCCGGCTTCGTTCGCGTCCTGCTGGCCGTTGCCGTTGGCGTCGATCCAGAAACGGTCACCGATGCTGGCCGGCGTGTAGACACCGGCATCGATGGTGGTGTTGTTTTCGCCCGAGGCCAGCTTGACGATCTGGCTCTTGCCGGTTGCCGCGTCGGCATCGGAATCGCTGGCGTCGCTGCCTTTGTCCTGGGTAGTAAACACAGTGCCGGTCGGCGCCGAGAACTGCACCTGGTATTCCATGCCTGGAGTCAGGCCGGTGAATTTGTAATTGCCGCTGGCGTCAGTGGTCGTGGTCACGCTGGTGTTGTCGGCCGTGGTCGAGATCAGGCCATCGGCGCCGCCGCCGATCAGGGTGACCTTGGCGCCGGAAACGCCAACTTCATTTGCATCCTGCTGGCCGTTGCCGTTGGCGTCGGTCCAGACGCGGTCGCCCAAGGTGGCCGGGGTGTAGACGCCAGCGTCGATGCTGGTGTTGTTTTCGCCGGAGGCCAGCTTCACGATCTGGCTCTTGCCGGTCGTTGCGTCGGCATCGGAGTCGGTAGCGTCGTTGCCCTTGTCCTGGGCGGTGAACACGGTACCGTCTTGCGCCGTGAACTGCACCTGATATTCGACACCTGGGGTCAGACCGGTGAATTTGTAGTTGCCGTTGGCGTCGGTGGTCGTGGTGACGGTCGTGTTGTCGGCCGTGGTCGAGATCAAGCCATCGGCGCCGCCGCCGATCAGGGTGACCTTGGCGCCGGCCACGCCGACTTCGTTTGCGTCTTGTTGGCCGTTGCCGTTGCTGTCGGTCCAGACGCGGTCGCCCAAGCTGGCCGGGGTGTAGACGCCGGCATCGATGGTCGTGTTGTTCTCGCCGGAGATCAGCTTGACGATCTGCGAGAGGCCGCTGCTGTTGGCATCGGAGTCGCTGGCATCGGCGCCTTTGTCCTGCGCGGTGAACACGCTGCCTTCCGGTGCAGCAAACTGCACCTGGTACTCAACACCTGGGATCAGGCCGGTGAATTTGTAATTGCCGTTGGCGTCAGTGGTCGTGGTGACTGTCGTGTTGTCGGCCGTGGTCGAGATCAGGCCATCCGCGCCGCCACCGATCAGGGTGACTTTGGCGCCGGCCACACCGACTTCATTTGCATCTTGCTGACCGTTGCCGTTGGCGTCGACCCAGACGCGGTCGCCCAGGCTGGCTGGGACATACACGCCGGCGTCAATGGTCGTGTTGTTTTCGCCCGAGACCAGCTTGACGATTTGCGACAGGCCGCTGCTGTTGGCATCGGAGTCGCTGACATCGTTGCCTTTGTCCTGCGCGGTGAACATGCTGCCGTCCGGTGCAGCAAACTGTACTTGATACTCGACGCCTGGGGTCAGGCCAGTAAATTTGTAGTTGCCATTGGCATCGGTGGTCGTGGTGACTGTGGTGTTGTCAGCCGTGGTCGAGATCAGGCCGTCGGCACCGCCACCGATCAAGGTGACCTTGGCTCCGGCCACGCCGACTTCGTTTGCGTCTTGTTGGCCGTTGCCGTTGGCGTCAGTCCAGACGCGATCACCCAGGCTGGCCGGCACGTAGACGCCAGCGTCGATCGTGGTGTTGTTTTCGCCGGAAACCAGTTTGACGATCTGGCTCTTGCCGGTCGTTGCGTCGGCATCGGAATCGCTGATGTCGTCGCCCTTGTCCTGCGCGGTGAACACATTGCCCTCTGGTGCGGCAAACTGGACCTGGTACTCGACGCCTGGAGTCAGACCCGTGAACTTGTAGTTGCCGTTGACATCGGTGGTCGTGGTGACCGTGGTGTTGTCGGCCGTGGTCGAGATCAGACCGTCGGCGCCGCCACCGATCAAGGTGACCTTGGCGCCAGCCACGCCGACTTCGTTTGCGTCCTGCTGACCGTTGCCGTTGACATCGACCCAGACGCGATCGCCCAGACTGGCTGGGACATACACGCCAGCGTCGATGGTCGTGTTGTTCTCGCCCGAAGTCAGCTTGACGATTTGCGACAGGCCATTGCTGTTGGCGTCCGAGTCGCTGGCGTCGTTACCCTTGTCCTGGGCGGTGAACACAGCACCGTCTTGCGCAGCGAACTGCACCTGGTACTCCACGCCAGGGGTCAGGCCCGTGAATTTGTAGTTGCCGTTGGCATCGGTGGTCGTGGTGACCGTGGTGTTGTCGGCCGTGGTCGAGATCAGGCCGTCGGCGCCGCCGCCGATCAGCGTGACCTTGGCACCTGCGACACCTATTTCGCCGTCGTCTTGTTGGCCGTTACCGTTGGCATCGACCCAGACGCGGTCGCCCAGGCTGGCCGGCACGTAGACACCTGCATCGATGGTCGTGTTGTTCTCGCCCGAGGCCAGCTTGACGATTTGCGAGAGGCCAGCGCTGTTAGCATCGGAGTCGCTGGCATCAGCACCCTTGTCCTGCGCGGTGAACACGCTGCCGTCCGGCGCAGCAAACTGAACCTGATATTCGACGCCCGGCGTCAGGCCGGTGAACTTGTAGTTGCCGTTGGCGTCAGTGGTCGTGGTGACCGTGGTGTTGTCCGCGGTGGTCGAGATCAGGCCATCGGCGCCGCCGCCGATCAGCGTGACCTTGGCACCTGCGACACCGGTTTCGCCATCGTCCTGCTGGCCGTTGCCGTTCGCATCGACCCAGACGCGATCGCCCAGGCTGGCTGGCACGTAGACACCGGCATCGATGGTCATGTTGTTCTCGCCCGAGGCCAGCTTGACGATTTGCGACAGGCCGCTGCTGTTGGCATCGGAGTCGCTGACATCGGCGCCTTTGTCCTGGGCGGTGAACACACTGCCTTCAGGTGCAGCAAACTGCACCTGGTACTCAACGCCCGGGGTCAGGCCGGTGAATTTGTAATTACCGTTGGCGTCAGTGGTCGTGGTGACGGTCGTGTTGTCCGCGGTGGTCGAGATGAGACCATCGGCACCGCCGCCGATCAGCGTGACCTTGGCACCTGCGACACCTGTTTCGCCGTCGTCCTGCTGGCCGTTGCCGTTGGCGTCGACCCAGACACGGTCACCCAGACTCGCCGGCACGTAGACACCTGCATCGATGGTCGTGTTGTTCTCGCCCGAGGCCAGCTTGACGATTTGCGACAGGCCGCTGCTGTTGGCGTCGGAGTCGCTGACATCGGCGCCTTTGTCCTGTGCAGTGAACACGCTGCCTTCGGGTGCAGCGAACTGCACCTGATATTCGACGCCCGGCGTTAGGCCGGTGAATTTGTAATTGCCGTTGGCGTCAGTGGTCGTGGTGACCGCGGTGTTGTCGGCCGTGGTCGAGATCAGGCCATCGGCGCCGCCGCCGATCAGCGTGACCTTGGCACCTGCGACACCGGTTTCGCCATCGTCCTGCTGGCCGTTGCCGTTCGCATCGACCCAGACACGGTCGCCTAGACTGGCCGGCACGTAGACACCTGCATCGATGGTCGTGTTGTTCTCGCCGGAGGCCAGCTTGACGATCTGCGAGAGACCCGAGCTGTTGGCGTCGGAGTCGCTGGCGTCATTGCCCTTATCCTGCGCGGTGAACACACTGCCCTCTGGTGCCGCAAACTGGACCTGGTACTCGACGCCTGGCGTCAGGCCCGTGAACTTGTAGTTGCCGTTGGCGTCAGTGGTCGTGGTGACCGTAGTGTTGTCCGCGGTGGTCGAGATGAGGCCATCGGCGCCGCCGCCGATCAGCGTTACCTTGGCACCTGCGACACCGGTTTCGCCGTCGTCCTGCTGGCCGTTACCGTTGGCATCGACCCAGACGCGGTCGCCCAGGCTGGCCGGCACGTAGACACCTGCATCGATGGTCGTGTTGTTCTCGCCCGAGACTAGCTTGACGATTTGCGACAGGCCGCTGCTGTTGGCGTCGGAGTCGCTGACATCGGCGCCCTTGTCCTGCGCGGTAAACACGCTGCCGTCCGGCGCAGCAAACTGCACCTGGTATTCCACGCCCGGCGTCAGGCCGGTGAATTTGTAGTTGCCATTGGCATCCGTGGTCGTGGTGACGCTGGTGTTGTCGGCGGCGGTCGAAATCAAACCGTCTGCGCCGCCGCCAACCAAGGTCACTTTCGCACCCGCCACGCCAACTTCGCCGTCATCCTGCTGACCGTTGCCGTTCGCATCGACCCACACGCGGTCGCCCAGGCTTGCCTTGTTATAGAAGCCGGCGTCCAGGGTCTTGTTGTTTTCGCCGTTGGCCAGCACCACGACGTCAGAGACGAGTGCATCGCTGTTGACGCCCGACAGCGAAGCGCCGCCCGCTTGGCGCGGGCTGACCGAATCGTAGTTGGATGGCAGCGAAAACACGACCTGATAATCGAGGCCCGGCGTCAGGCCCTTGAAGACATAGTGGCCGGCGCTGTCCGTGGTCGTCGTGGCCAGCACTTCGTTAGGACCGGTGAACTTCTTGTCGCCATCGATATCGCGTACGAGCGTCACGGTGGCGCCGGCGATGCCGGTTTCGCCGGCATCCTGGATTCCGTTGGCGTTGGCGTCGTGCCAGACGGTGTCGCCAAGGGATGCGGCTTGCAGCGATACGATCAGCGGCTGGTAGTGAACGACTTTGCCGGAAGACGTGGTGACGGTGGTATCGAAGACAGCTGCAATCTTGTCGCCGATTTCCGGAACATAGCCGTCATGGGCCATAGCCTGGCTGACCAGTGCATTGATGTTGTTTTCGTTCTGCGGACCGGCATTGCTGTCGATGTAGGTGTTCCCCATCATCTTCCAGATCGCGCCCTGCACGTCGCCGGAAGTCGCATTGCTGCCGTTGTACCAGTTGAGCAGCCAATTGATGTTGTCCAGGTTGGCCAGATAAGCGGCGCCGAGCGAAGGCATCGCCGGCTGCAGCGTACCGAGCTCATAAGAAGAGTACAGGTAGGTCGTGTACGTAAAAGGCGTCAGGATCGTCACGTCATGCGCCAGGCACCAGGCATCGTAGACCGAACCACCCGTCGCGGACTGCGAGTTCAGGATCGTGGACGACTTGATGGTCACGTCCATTTTGCTCGGCAGCAGGAGCGTGCCGCCGGAAGTGATGAGGGTCTGGAAGTTTGGCGTCGTGGACATGGCGATGAGTTCTTCGGTCTTGTTCAGGCAAAAGGAGGCCCATGCCGGCTTGAAGGCCGGCACCAACATAGGCACATGAGGTCGTTCCCGGGACAGCCCGGGATAGGGGAATTACTTCTTGCTGCGGAACTTGCGTGCAGCCACGGCGACGCCTGCTGCTGCCAGGAAGAGCAGCGCGCTGTTCGGCTCCGGCAGTTCGGTTGCCGGGCACTCGACACCGTTGTCACCCATCACTGGAGTGGCGTTGCCGGGGCAGCTGATGTCGTTCGCCTGAACGCTAGCGGAAAAAGGAAGAAGAAAAACAGCAGCCAGGACAACTTGTTTGCACATGCGCTTCATCAAAGCTCCTTGAGTGATAGTCCTGGGGCTTAACAAAACCACCATGACAATTAATAAATTGCAACTATCATGGTATGTTACTTAATGTATTTATAATTACGCAAGAACAATGTGATTTTGTTTGAGAAATGCTTGTGAATTGATGAAAATAACAACGGAGTGTTAAAAAGTCATCGTATTGCGTAACACTGAACGATGCGAGACGCATCAGTTGCGGATGAATTGCCGAAATTGCGCGCACCCTACCAACCGGACCTGATAGGGTGCAAGCAAGCTTTTTGCAGAACTCAAGCGCGGGGCGCAGCCTTCGACGCGCACAGCATGGCAACCGGCGCCGTACCCTGTACCTTAGCTGGCGCTGCCGCAACGTCGCGGATCACCGGCGTGTGTGCGCCGGCAGTCGCTTCCGGCATCCCGTCGATGACCATCGTACCGAGGCCGACGACGGTCAGTGCGACGACGAAAATGGCTTCCATGTGCTTGTGAACGTTCATGATGTTCCCCTTCAGTGGCTGGTTTCGGAAAGTGCGGAGCGCTTTTTTCGCTCACGATCCTCCATACAGCAGGAGGCGTGCCAGCCCCTGAAAAGGAAAAAACGCCCGTGCGGGCGTCGAAAAGGCCCTGCAGAGTCGGGCCGGGAACAACAGGCTGCGGCGGCGGTGTCGGATCCGGTCCAACACCGCCGCGCGAAGGGCTTACTGCATCAGCTGGCCGATGATGCGCACCGGCGCATTGCCGTAGCTGAGGAACTGGTCGTGGAATTCCTTCAGGTTGAAGCGCTCGCCCAGCTGCTGCTTGCGGCGCTCGCGCAGCTCGACGATGTCGCTGTAGCCGCTGAAATAGCTGGTCAGCTGCACCGACGACAGCTGCACGCGGCGCCATTTTTCGGCGGCTTCCTGCGGCGTCTGGAAGGCCTGGCGCACCAGCAGGTCCATGGCCTGGTCGCGGTTCATGCCGAGCACGTGGACGCTGTAGTCGAGGATGGTGTTCGATACGCTGCGCAGGTTCCACTTGCACCACATGAGCATCAGTTCCGGCGCGTTGTTGCCGTAGCCGGATTCGAGCATCATGCGCTCGCCGTACACGGCCCAGCCCTCGATCATCGCGCCGTTCCCGAACAGCGACTTGACCAGCGACGGCGAACGGTTGGCGTTCATCAGCTGGGTGTAGTGGCCGGGGATCGCCTCGTGGATGTTCAGGATTTGCAGCATCCAGTTGTTGTACTCGCGCAGGCTGCTCTCGGCCTGCTGCGGCGTGAGGCCGTCCAGCGGCGTGACGTTGTAATAGGTCTTGTCCTTCGGCCGATACGGGCCCGGCGCATCGATGCTGGCGCCGGCCACGCCGCGCTGGTACAGCGGCGTTTCACGCACCACCAGCGGCTTGCTCGGATCGATCGTCACCAGGTTGTTCTTGATGACGTAGTCCTGCAGCTGCGGGATCTGGCGCCGGATCTCGGGCAGGAAGTCGGCGGGCGCCACGTGCTGCAGCGAGAGCTTGTCGATGACCATGCCGATCTTGCGGATGCGGTCGTTCGGCTTCGATGCGCTACCCATCGTCTGCGGCCACAGCTGGTCGGCCAGCGCATCCATGCGGGTGAGCAGGTCGTCGCGCGCGGCCAGCGCCTTGCGGTAGGTCTGCTCGGCGGTGCTGGCGGACTGGATCTCGAACGCGAACTTCTGCTCGTACAGCTCTTTGCCGAGACGGAACGGGCGCGCGCGCTGCATCTGCTCCTGGGACTTATCGAGGTCGCTCAGATAGTCGACCCAGGCCAGCACCGCGCTGCCGGCGTTCGCCACGCGCTGGGCGAAAATCGCCTTTTCCTGCGCCGTCAGCTGGGCGGATTCCTGGGCCGCCTTGCCGACGTCGGCCAGCACGACCAGGGTGCCCGGCGCCTGCGAGATCGCCAGCTGGGTGTGCTCGCGGGTCGGGTGCAGGATCGAGGCCTGCGCCGCCTGGTAATAGGCCGGCACGTCGGCCAGGCGCTTGAGGATGGTGCGCAGGCGCTGCGGCTTCGCGGCGTACTCGGTGTTCAGGATCAGGTCGAGCGGCTGGGCCACGTTGTACTGGGCCGGGTTCCATTCGAAGTCGCGGTAGACGGCCAGCTTCCAGCGGTCGTACTGCAGCTTGTTGAGCAGGACCGCGAGGTCGGTGCGCTGGTTGGGCGAGAGTTTGTCCGCATTCAGCTTGCGCAGCTTTTCCAGCCACTCGTCGGTGAAGGCCAGCTGTTTGGCGCGGGTCGGTGCGTCCGGAATGGTCAGCTTGGCGGCGGCGTCGAATTTGCCGACGTAGATGCCGCCTTCCGGATCGATGCGCCACAGCGCGGTCAGGAACTGCATCGACTGCGAGTCCATGTAGCGGTCGTTGCGGCTTTGCGAAGTCGCTGCAGGCAAAGATGCCGGCGCTGCTGCAGCCACGGCGGCGGCAGCGACCGGGGCGGCGACGGTGGCCGCCTTGCCCTTACCCTTGGCTGCCGGTTTGCTCTCGGCCTTCGCTGCGGATTTGCCCGAGGCCTTGCCCTTGGCTTTCGACGCGGGCTTGGCCTTGGCGCTGCTGGTCTGCTTCGGCTTGGCCGCCTTGCTGGTGCGCGCGCCTGCCGGCGCCAGCGCGAAGCTGGTGAGCAAAACCGCAAGAGCAAGCTTCGGCGCGAATTTCGTTTTCATCATCGTGGTCTGTCTGCCTGATTAAAAAATGGCGGGCGCCAGATTAGCACCATTCCTCACCTTTGCGGAAACTTGAAACAATACGTCACGTATCGAGCGCCGGTGCGCGGACGCCCGTGAGCCCGGCCTGCAACATCGCCAGCATGTCATCCGGCGACATCCGCGCCGACACGTCGCTGCCTTCCAGCAGACTGTCCGCCAGGTCGCGCTTGTGGCGGTGCAGGTCGACGATGCCTTCCTCGATCGTGTGCCGCGCCACCAGGCGGTAGATCGTCACCGGGCGCTGCTGGCCCATGCGGTGCGCGCGGTCCGAAGCCTGATCCTCCACCGCTGGGTTCCACCACGGGTCCATGTGGATCACGTAGTCGGCCGCGGTGAGGTTGATGCCGACCCCGCCGGCCTTCAGCGAAATCAGGAACAGGTCGCCGTCGCCGGCCTGGAAGGCGTCCACGCGGCGCTTGCGCTCCTGCATGGGCGTGGCGCCGTCGAGGTACTGGTAGCGGATGCCGCGCTCGTCCAGGTGCTGGCGCAATAAGCTCAAGTGATCCACGAACTGGCTGAACACCAGCGCCTTGTGGCGGTTCTCGAGCAGCTCGTCGACCAGGCGCGCAAACGCTTCCATCTTGCTGCTGCGGATGCCGCTGTCGGGCGCGACGAGTACCGGATTGCAGACGGCACGGCGCAGCTTCATCATCTCGGCCAGGATCTGGATCTGCTTCTGGGCTTGCGGCGCTTCGAGCGTGGCGATGCGTTCCAGCGCGTCGCGGCGCAGCGATTCGTACAGCGCCGTCTCTTCAGTGCTCAGCTCCACCGGCAGCACGATCTCGGTGCGCGGCGGCAGCTCGGACAGCACTTGGGCTTTCGTGCGGCGCAGGATGAAGGGCTGCGTGAGCCGGCGCAGGCGCGTGCGCGCAGCGAGTTCCGCCCGCTTGTCGCTGGCCTTTTCGATCGGACCGGCAAAGCGCAGATTGAACTGGTCGCTGGTGCCGAGCAGGCCCGGGTTGATGAACCTGAACAGGCTCCACAACTCGCCCAGGTGGTTTTCCAGCGGCGTGCCAGTGGCTGCCATCCTGAAATCGCCGCGCAGCGACATCACCGCCTGCGAGCGGCGCGTGTGCGCATTCTTGATCGCCTGTGCCTCGTCCAGCACGATGGTGTGCCAGCGTACGTCCTTGAACAGTCCCGCTTCCAGCTGCAGCAGGCCGTAGCTCACCACGATCACGTCGAAGGCGCCGGCATCCTTGAGCATCGCGGCGCGGTCGCCGGCGCCGAACAGCTTCATGTTCAGGGTCGGCGCGAAACGCTCCGCTTCCGCCATCCAGTTGGTCGCCACCGAGGTCGGCGCCACCACCAGGGTCGGGCCGCCGGGCGCGCGCGACAGGATCAGGGCCAGCGCCTGCAGCGTCTTGCCGAGGCCCATGTCGTCAGCCAGGCAGGCGCCTACGCCCCAATGGGCCAAGCGCGACAGCCACTCGAAGCCCTCGACCTGGTAGTCGCGCAGCTCGGCCTGCAGCGTGGAAGGCAGCTGCGGCTGGTACGCCGTATTCGCTGCCATGTGCTGCAGGTGCTTGCGCCAGGCGACGTCGGCGTCGACTTCGCCGGCTTCGAGCGCCATCTCTTCCAGCGCGAAGCTGGCCAGCGGGTGGAAGCGCAGCGCCTCTTCATCCGCATCGGTATAGGCCGACAGGTCGGTGAGCCTGCGGTGCAGCTCGTCGGTGAGGGCCAGGAACTGGTTGTCGCCGAGGGCGATAAAACGGTCTTCGCGCAGGCGGCCCAGCAGCTCGCGCAAATCCATCACCTTGTTCTCGTCGATCTTCACTTCGCCGTTGGCCGCGAACCAGTCCTTGTCGCGGCGGATGTTCAGGCGCACCGATTTCGACGACAGCTTCTTGGTGACGCGGAAGGATTCGCCCTCCGGCCAGGCGACCACCAAGCGCGAGGCATCCACCTGCTGCAGCTCGGTGATCAGCTCCAGGCAGTGGAAGGGTTGACCGAGCAGCCATTCGCCGTGTTCGTGCTCGGCGTTTTCCAGCGCCTTGCAGTCGGCCAGCAGCTGGCGCTCGGCTTCGCGCTCGGCGTTCAGGTTGCGCTTCGCTTCTACGCGCACGCCCTTCAGGTCGGCGATGATGCTCTCGGCGCCGTCGCCGGGCTGCAGGTAAGGGCCGGCGTCCGGCAGCGGGCGCACCAGCACGCGCACGCGCAGGCCCTGCTGGTAGGGCAGCAGATGCACGTGCAGGCGCATGTCGGCGCTGACCGATTCGATGTCGGCCGGGCTGCCGCCGATGTCCGACTGCACGGTAACGATCGAAGAGATCGCGCTGATCGCCTGCAGCACGCGCTTTTCCGCTTCGAGCGGCACTTCCAGCCCTTCGCCGACGATGGCGCCGATGCGCTTGTGCTCGTCCTTGATCCGCACGATGCGCAGCCGGGTCGGCGTCTCCTTGGTCACCACGACCTCGCCCTGCTGCTCGCGCATCGGCGGATTCAGCGAGATCGTGACCTTGCCGCCGCCGGCGCGCACCATCAGTTGCGGTTCGCCGGGCAGCAGCTCGATGCGGGTGCCGGGCGAATCCATCCAGAACAGCAGCGGGTGGCCGGCCAGCGCCGCCACCGCCCTGTCGAGATCGAACTCGTAGCGCATGCCGGTGCCACTGTAGTAGCGGTGGGCGCCGATCGTGCTCGCCACCTGCACGTCCTGCGCGGTGAGGAAATCGAGTTCGGCCGCTTCCTCGGCCAGGCGCTTCAGGGCGAACGGCCGCCCACGGGTCCAGCCGCCCTGCACGTCGCGCTTCTGCTCGCGCGGCTCCAGTGCGCGCACGCCCAGGTGTTCGTCCCAGCCGAGCAGCCAGGCCAGGCGCGATTCCTTCACCACCTCGACGTTGACCGCCGGCTGCAGATTGATCAGGGCGTTGAGCTGGCGCTCCCACGGCTGCTCGCGCTCGAACCACAGCGCCATGTCGGTGAAGTGATGGCGCTGGCGCAGCGCGATCGCGCGCTTGTCGACGCTGACCATGCCGAGCTGGCCCAGCACGGAGCCGATCTGCGCGGCGATGAAGTCGAAGCCGGCCGCTTCCGCCGTCTCCATTTGCTGTTCGAGGAAGGTTTTACGATCGGCCAGCTGCGGCATGCCCAGCCACCAGTGCAGCAGGGCGCGGAACATCACCGGCTGCAGCGAGGTCTCCCAATTGCGCGAGGGGAGGACTTCGGCATCGACGGTGCCGCCGCGGATCTGGCGCAGCATCGACAGCTGCTGGTAGACGGCCGTATCGTGGCTCTGCACCGCGCGGGTGGCCGATTCGAGATAGCTGTCCAGCGCCTTGGCGTGCTTCGGATCGCCGCTTCTTAACAGCGCCGTGATGTACAGGTGCCCACCGATGCCCTCGAAGATGGCTTTTCTCTTGCCGGTCTCCTTGCGCAGCGCCTTCAAGGCCTTGTCGAAGCCGCCCAGCGATTCGTCGAGGTCGCCGCGCAACAGTTGCAGCACGCTGCGATAGTAGAGCGTGCTTGAATCGTCGAGGTCGTGCAGCAGCTCGCCGGCGGCGTCCAGACGCCCGCACAGGATCAGGTGCTCGGCCAGCGCCATGCGCAGCGCCATCGAAGCACCGCCCTGGGCCACGTGCTCCTCGGCGTAGGCGCGGATCGGCGGCGCGCTGGCCGGCTCGCGCTGGACGTGGTTGACCAGTACCGCCAGCACCTCGTCGCGCACGGCGCCGTTGATGCGCTCGATCAGTTCCGGCTCGAAGGGACGGGCGCAGATGTCGACCAGCGGATGCAGATAGGCGGCTTCGTGGCAGCGCAGGCAGGCCGCCAGCAGCGGTGCGATGGTCTTCGGGCCTTCGCCGGCCAGCAGCGCCATGCGCAGCAGCGCCACGCCTTGCCGGTAGCTGCGCAGCATGGGCGTGCCCTGCCAGTCCAGGCGCAGCGGGGTGACGGTCTGGTAGACCTCGCGGATCTCGTTCAGGCGCCGGCTGCGGATGGCCCAGGCGATTGCCGGCCAGGCCAGGTCCGGCGTGATCACGTAGCCGCGCGAGGGCAGCTCGCCGATCAGGCCGTCGGCGCGCAGCGCTTCCAGATCGTCGGCCAGGTCGCCCTCGACCGCGCTCTCGCCCAGCGGCAGCAGGTGCTCGTGGATGCGCCGCCGGCCCATCGGCTCGCCGGCCAGGGCCAGCAGCGCCAGGACCAGCTTGCGCTTTTCGCTGCACGATTCGAGGATCGCGCCTAAGACCTCCACACTCATGCAGCCAGGTTCTCGATCTCGATCGCGGGCAGATCGGCAGGCGCAGGAATGCCGAACACGCGCAGATAAAAATACAGCTCCGCTTCCAGCGTGCGCACGATGCTGTCCGCCTTGCGGAAGCCGTGGCCTTCGCCTTCCAGCGTCAGGTAGGCCACCGGCACGCCGCGCGTGCGCAGGGCTTCGACCATGACCTCGGACTGCGGCGGCGGCACGACCTTGTCGTCCAGGCCCTGGAAGAAGATCATCGGGCGCCGCAGCTTGTCGGTGTGGTTGATCGGCGAACGCTCGGCATACACGGCGTCGGCGCGGTCTTTCGGCGCGATCAGGTATTCGTTGTAATGCGACTCGAACTTGTGCGAGTCCGCATCCAGCCCCTTCAGGTCGGACACGCCGTAATAGCTGGCGCCGGCCTTGAAGACGTCGTGGAAGGCGAGGGCGCACAAGGTGGTGAGACCACCGGCGCTGCCGCCGCGGATCACCAGGCGCTCGCGGTCGACCAGGCCCTGGTCCGCCAGGTACTTCGCGCCGGCCACGCAATCCTCGACGTCGACCACGCCCCACTGCTCCTTCAGCAGGTCGCGGTAGGCGCGGCCGAAGCCGGTGCTGCCGCCGTAGTTCACGTCCAGCACGGCGATGCCGCGGCTGGTCCAGAACTGGGTCGCCAGTTTTAAAGTGCTGCTGGCCATGCCGGTCGGGCCGCCGTGACCGATCACCATCAGCGGCGGCAGTTCGCCCGGCAGCGGCGCATAGTCCGCGTTGGTCGGCGGGTAGTAGAAGGCGTGCGAGGTACGGCCATTCATACTTGGATAGCTGACCGTCTGCGGTACCGACAGATAGCCGACGTCCGGCAGCTGCTCGATCGAACGCGCCAGCACCTCGCGCGCGCCGCTCGCCAAGTCGATGCGCACCACTTCGGCGGCGATGGTCGGGGCGCCGGCCAGCAGCACCAGGGTGTCGCCGGCCACGCGCAGCTCGCGGATCTCCTGATACGGATTCTCGATGGCGGTCAAGGCGCCGCTGTCCGTGTCCAGGCGCGCGAGCTTGCTGACGCCGTTCTCGATATAGGTGCAGACGATCTCCCCTTCGGAACGGAAGCCGTACATGCTGTTCCCGAACACCCAGTGCGGGCCGCCGAATTCCGCTTCGCGCGGGCAGACCGGGTGCACCACGCCATGGTCGTAACGGTGCAGGTTCCACCAGCCGCTGCGGTCGGACACGAAGTAGAGCGTACCGCCCGGCGACCATTCCGGCTGCACGATCGCTTCGCTGTCGCCGCCCGCGATCAGACGGCCGTTGGCCAGGCTGCCGTCGGCGGCGATGTCGGCCAGCCACAGCTCGGTGCCCTCCCAGGGCATGCGCGGATGGTTCCAGCACAGCCAGGCGAGCTGCTTCCCATCCGGCGAGATGCGCGGCGAGGAATAGAAATCGTAACCGTCGTCGAGCACCAGTTGGCTGCCGTCGGCGCCGAGCGCGCACAGGGTATTCACCGGATAGGTCGCGCCGGCGGAGTGGTCTTCGCGCACGCCGACCAAGCGCATGTGGGCGCGGTCCAGCACGAAGTCGGCCCAGCGCAGGGCGCCGCCCTCGCTGACGGGTACCGGTTCGCTGCCGTCAGCCGGATCGCCGTACCGGTCGATACGGTAAATACGGTTGTCCGCAAAATTCGAGAACCACACGCGCTTGTCCGCCGCCAGCACCGCGCCGCCGCCGTATTCGTGTACGCGGGTGCGAGCGTTGAAGGGCGCCGGCGTCAGCTCCTCGACCTGGCCGGCGCGCTGGCGCAGCAGGGTAGTGCGGCCGCCTTCGCTGGCGCGGCCGGCCAGCCAGAACAGGTCGGCGCCGTCCAGCAGCACGCCGGACAGCGGGGTCGAACCGGCGGCGACGACGGCGGCGGTGATCGGGGAAGTCCAGGCGCCGCACGGGGCAGCCTGCTTGCGGGAAGAGTCGGTCATGATCGGTTTTCGCTATTCCAGGAGGCGAGAGGGACATTATAAGACGCGTCCGGAGCGCACGAAGAATGCGATAATACGCGTTTGCCCTCGATTTCACGCTCATTGTCAGGTTGCCCGCCATGCCACAATTCGCCCCGCTCCAGAACGACACCTTCCTGCGTGCGCTGCTGCGCCAGCCGACCGACTACACCCCGGTTTGGCTGATGCGCCAGGCGGGGCGCTACCTGCCGGAATACCGCGCCACCCGCGCGCGCGCCGGCTCCTTCCTGGGCCTGGCCAAGAATCCGGATTACGCCACCGAGGTGACCCTGCAGCCGATCGACCGCTATCCGCTGGATGCCTCGATCCTGTTCTCGGACATCCTGACGGTGCCGGATGCGATGGGCCTGGGCCTGTATTTCGAGGATGGCGAGGGCCCGAAATTCGAGCGCACCGTGCGCACCGAGGAAGACGTCGCCAAACTGGCGGTGCCGGACATGGCCTCGCTGCAGTACGTGTTCGACGCCGTGACCAGCATCCGCACCGCCCTGAATGGCCGCGTGCCGCTGATCGGCTTTTCCGGCAGCCCCTGGACCCTGGCCTGCTACATGGTCGAAGGCGGCGGCTCGCGTGAATTCCATACGATCAAAAAGATGTTGTACGCGCGCCCGGACCTGATGCACCGCATCCTGGACGTGACCGCGCAAGCCGTGACCCAGTACCTGAACGCCCAGATCGACGCCGGTGCCCAGGCCGTCATGATCTTCGACTCCTGGGGCGGCGCGCTGGCCGATGGCGCTTATCAAGCCTTCTCGCTGGCCTACATGCGCAAGATCGTGGCCGGGTTGCAGCGCACGGAGGGAGGAATGCGGGATGGCGCGAAGATCCCAGCGATCGTCTTCACCAAGGGCGGCGGCCTGTGGCTGGACGAGATGGCGGACATCGGCGCCGACGCGCTGGGCCTGGACTGGACCGTGAACCTGGGCCGCGCCCGCGCCCTGGTCGGCAACCGCGTCGCCCTGCAAGGCAACCTCGACCCGGCAGTGCTGATGGCCGGTCCGGAGCAGGTCGCTGCGGAAGTCGAAAAGGCGCTGGCCAGTTACGGTACCCCCTCGAACGGCCACGGCCACGTGTTCAACCTGGGCCATGGCATCTCGCAGTTCACGCCGCCGGAATCGGTGACGGCGATGGTCGAGGCTGTGCACGAGTTCAGCCGCCGCCAGCGCAAGGCCTGAGTTTAGCTGCCTGCGCCTTAGAAAATCTCACTTATTCACAAATTCGTGAACCCGGCAGCGCCGTCCTGTGGAAATGTACAGTACTGGATGGCATATCATAAGTGATTGATTCTTATGATGTTATTGCCGGGATAAGGAGGGGCGCCAGAGAGGCGTGCGGACTGCCCTGCAGCGACTTGCCCAAGTTGGCAGCGCATTGTTCACAAAGTTATGCACAGCTTCTGTGCATAATCCCGAAAAGTGCTTGGTTTACCGGGGTTTACGCGATTTCTTCAAGTGTTGCATCAAGTTTTTGCTGCACTGCGCTTAAGTTCTTCACCGGAAATGCCCAGTTATGCACAGAAGCGGGCGAGCGATGTCGAATTTCGGTCTTGGCAAGGTTGCTTAGGCAAGTGCCTGAATTTAAAAGATAAAATTTTTTGTGAACTTGGAGAATTGCTAAGTGCTTTGAGCTAACGTAAACCTTTGTCCCGGTCAAGTTTTCCATTTTCCACAAAGTTTTCCACAGTTCTCCACAGCGCTCTTCGTAAAGGTCCGGTTTGGCGTATTGCATCTTACAAATCGCGCTCGATACCCCGCTCGACAGCGTGTTCGACTACCGCTGGCCGTGCGAGCCCGGCAGCGAACCGGCGGTCGGGCAGCTGGCGCTGGTGAACTTCGGCCGGCGCGAAGCCGTCGGCGTGATCGTCGCCGTCAAGCAGGAAACCGATGTCCCGCCGGACAAGCTGAAGGATGCGCTGGCCGTGCGTAGCCAGCTGGCGCCGCTGTCCGGCAAGTGGCTGGCGTTGGCGCGCTTCGCCGCCGATTACTATCACCGCCCGCTCGGCGAGGTGGCGATGCCGGGCCTGCCGAAGAACCTGCGCCTGTCGACCACGGTGGCGCTGGACCGCGCAATCAAGAAGCTCGCCAAGCTCGAAGACGCCCACGATCCGACCCCGGCTGCGATGCCGGTGCTGAACGCCGCCCAGCAGCAGGCCGCCGACGCCATCGGCCAGGCGCAGGGCTTCACGCCGCTGCTGCTGTACGGCGTCACCGGCAGCGGCAAGACCGAGGTTTATCTGCAGGCCTGCGCCCAGGTGCTGGCACAGGATGAAGATGCCCAGATCCTGATCCTGGTCCCGGAAATCAACCTGACGCCGCAGTTAGAGGCGAATATTCGCGCGCGCTTTCCGGGCGTGATGCTGGCGACCCTGCACAGCAGCCTGTCCGAGGGCGAGCGCATGCTGCACTGGCTGGCCGCGCACCAGGGCCGCGCGCGCATCGTGCTCGGTACCCGGCTGGCGATCCTGTCCTCGCTGCCGCACCTGAAGCTGATCGTGATCGACGAGGAGCACGACCCCTCGTACAAGCAGCAGGAAGGGCTGCGCTATTCGGCGCGCGACCTGGCCGTGTGGCGCGCGCACCAGCTGCAGATCCCCATCGTGCTGGGCTCGGCCACGCCCTCGCTGGAGAGCTGGCACCACGCGCAGACGGGCCGCTACCGCCGGCTGGAGCTGCGCGAACGCGCCGTGAAGGATGCCGTGCTGCCGAAGGTAAAACTGGTGGACATGGAGAAGGACAAGCCGAAGGAGGGACTCACCTCGGCCCTGATCGCGGCGCTGCGCCAGCGTATGGAGGTGGGCGAGCAGTCGCTGCTGTTCCTGAACCGGCGCGGCTATGCGCCCGTGCTGTGCTGCGATGCCTGCGGCTGGATCAGCAATTGCACGCGCTGCACCGCCTTCATGGTCCTGCACCGGCCCGAACACCGGCTGCGCTGCCACCACTGCTCACTGGAGCTGCGCATCCCGCACTCCTGCCCGACCTGCGGCAACATCGACCTGCAGCCGCTGGGCCGCGGCACCCAGCGCATCGAAGAGGGTTTGCAGACACTGTTCCCGGAGGCGCGCGTGCTGCGCATCGACGCCGATTCCACGCGCCGCAAGGGCAGCGCCCAGGAAGCCTTCGACACCGTGCACCGCGGCGACGTCGACATCCTGATCGGCACGCAGATGGTCGCCAAGGGCCACGATTTCAAAAACCTGACGCTGGTCGGCGTGCTGAATCCCGATACCGCGCTGTTCTCGCAGGATTACCGCGCCAGCGAGCGCCTGTTCGCGCAGCTGATGCAGGTGGCGGGCCGTGCAGGCCGTGCCGGTCTCGAGTCGGAAGTGCTGATCCAGTCGCGCTACTGCCAGCACCCGCTGTACGGCGCGGTGATGCGCCACGATTACGACCGCTTTGCGGGCAGCCTGCTGTCCGAACGTGCGCAGGCCGGCCTGCCGCCCTTCATGTACCAGGCGCTGTTGCGTGCGGACGCGCCGGAACTGGCCACCGCTATCGGCTTCCTGGAGCAGGCGCGCGATGCCGTCCCGAGCGAGGACGTGGTCATCAACGACCCGATCCCGATGACGATGACGCGCGTGCATAATGTCGATCGTGCCCAGCTGCTGGTGGAGTCCAGCTCGCGCCCGGCGCTGCAGGCTTTCCTGCGGGTCTGGGTGGATGCGCTGCGCGCGATGAAGTCGCGGGTGCGCTGGTCGCTGGAAGTCGACCCGATGGATATTTGAAGCGACCGGAAAGGCGTCTGACGATGAAAAAAACGGTATGCCGGTTGGGATGGGTGCTCGCGCTGACGATGCTGGCAGGCGCTGCGCAGGCGCGTACGGAAGGCGAGAAGGCTGTCGGGGCCATTGGTGAACGGCTCAGGGCCAGCGACTGCGAGGGCGCCGTCAAGGCACTGAACGGCGGCCTGCAGGCCGGCTACCCGGAGGTTGCCCTGATGGCCGGCACCATGTTCGAGGCTGGCTTCTGCCTCAAGAAGGACTGGAACAAGGCGCTCGGTTTTTATACCCAGGCCTACGAGGGCGGCATCCGTGAAGGCGCACTGCGCCTGGCAGCCGGCTTTGCCGCCACCGCCAATGGACCCGATGCCGCCGCAGCGCTATGGTGGGCAAAGCGCGCCAGGCTGAACGCGGACCATTGCACCGCCAGACTCCCGGACACCGACGACCCGGAGCGCTTCGTCGCAGCCTTGCGCCAATGGCAACCCAAGACCTTAGAGGTGTGCAACTTCGTCGTCGGCAAAATGGCGTTCATCGTTGCCGAAGCCCGCTATCCGATGGAAGGCGTCACGCGCGAAGTCATGGGGAGCCCCGAAGTGGTCTTTACACCGGCTGCTTCCCATTTCCGGGCCGAGGGACGGGAGGCAACAGGACCGGCACAGGAGGGTTTTTTCGCTGTGATCCGGCAGGCCATCAGCCTGGCAGGAGCACGTTACCGCAAACCGGAAGGTATCCCGCCCGACTGGAAGATTTCGTTCGACCTCGTCATCGACACCGACAAGGCACGCTGGTGGTAATGCCGGTCTGACACGGAAAACCTGAAAAACGGGTATCGTTTGCATGTCTGACACCAGGAGTACAGCATGAAACGACTTAACGTAGACGTTGCCGTCATCGGTGCCGGCACCGCCGGTCTGGTGGCCTATCGTTCGGCCAGGGCGCAGGGCGCGCGCGCCGTCATGATCGAAGGCGGCCCCTACGGCACCACCTGCGCACGCGTGGGCTGCATGCCCAGCAAGCTTCTGATTGCGGCCGCCGAGGCCGCGCACATGATCGATGCCGCACCCGGCTTCGGCGTGCACGCCGGCGAAAAACGGGTCGACGGCGTGGCCGTGATGGAGCGCGTGCGGCGCGAGCGCGACCGCTTCGTCGGCTTCGTGCTGGAAGGCGTCGACAGTATCCCGGATGAAGACAAGCTGCGCGGCTATGCGCGCTTCACCGGCCCGCATACATTGGTGGTCGACGACCATACCGAAGTGGAAGCCGCACGCATCGTGATCGCCACCGGCTCGGCGCCGACCAGGCTGCCGAAGCTGGAGAATGTCGGCCCCGGCGTGATCAGCAGCGACGACGTGTTTTACTGGCAGGACCTGCCGCGCTCGGTGGCCGTGATCGGCACCGGCGTGATCGGGCTGGAACTGGGACAGGCCCTGACGCGCCTGGGCGTACGCGTGAGCGTGTTCGCGCGCGGCGGCAGCGTGGCCCAGCTGACCGACCCGGCGGTGCTGCGCAACGCGGCGCGCGTGATGGCGGAGGAGCTCGACCTGCACTTCCAGTCCGAGATCGTCAGCGCGGTGCAGGACGGCGACGAGGTGGCGCTCACCATCCGCCAGAACGGCAAGGAGCGCCCGATGCGCTTCCAGTACGTGCTGCAGGCGGCCGGGCGCACGCCCAACGTGACGGGCATCGGCATCGAGCAGCTGGGGCTGGAACTGGGGGCGAACGGCGTGCCGCTGTTCGACAGCCGCACCATGCAGTGCGGGACCAGCCACGTGTTCATCGCCGGCGACGCCAACAACGAGCGCCCGGTGCTGCCGGAAGCGGCCGACCACGGCAAGATCGCCGGCGACAATGCCGGCCGCTACCCGGACATCCGCCCGGGCCTGCGCCGCGCGCCGCTGACGATCGCCTTCACGGAACCGAACATCGTCAGCCTGGGCGCCAGCTACAAGCAGCTGTGCGCGCCGGGCAAGCCGAAGTTCGCGATCGGCCAGGTCTCGTTCGAGAACCAGGGCCGCAGCCGCGTCATGTTGCAGAACAAGGGGATGCTGCGGGTGTATGGGGAGTACGGTACCGGGCGCTTCCTGGGCGCCGAGATGATCGGCCCGCGCACCGAGCACATCGGCCACCTGCTGTCCTGGGCCGTGCAGAGCCGTTTGACGGTCGAGCAGATGCTGGAGATGCCCTTCTACCACCCGGTGGTGGAGGAGGGCGTGCGCACCGCGCTGCGCGACCTCGCCGCGAACATCGCCAAGGGCTGCAGCGACATCGATCCGGACGAAGTCGAGCCGGGAACGTAATCCGTCAGTTCAAATAGCTGGCGTCCAGCTTCCCCTCGGCCGCCAGCTGCCGCACGATCTTGATCGTATCGATGTCGGCCTCCTGGTAGGCCGACTTCTTGAAGTCCTCGTACATCTTGCCCATCTCGTCGGTGGCCGAGGCGTTGCCGTCGTCGTACAGGAAGCGCACCCACATCACGCCTTCGCTGGGCGCCTCGATCGTCATCGTCATGCGCGACGCGGCGATTTCGCCCTGGGCCGGCACTTCGTAGCGCACTTCCTGCAGCGGGGCCAGGTACACGACGTCGTCGATCACCAGCTTGCCGTAGCGCAGGCGGCGCGCGAAGCTGCCGCTCTCGAGCTTGACGATCGTGCATTCGTCCAGGTGCGGCATGAACATCTTCGGATCTTCCGCGCGCAACACCAGGCCGCGCCACAGTTGTTCGCGGGTCATGGTGTCGGCCAGCGGGTTGAGCGGGTCGTTAATCTCGATCAGGTGTTCAAATTTCATGTTCTGTTCTCTCGCTTGAGCAGCACTAAGTACTAAAGCCGCTATATGGTGGCGGATGGCGTGCTGACAAGTCGCAACACAATCTGTTTTTGCTGAAATGATTTTAGCGTGCGGGGCCGGGGTTCGTTAAAATGATGAGCTCAAATGTTGAGCTCACCTGCAGTAGTCCTGCAATAAATATCCCACATGTCGACCCCGAATTTCGGCCTCAACGGTCCGCAGAGCGAAGCCGTGCTCTACCTCGACGGCCCCTGCCTGGTGCTGGCAGGCGCCGGCTCGGGTAAAACCCGCGTGATCACCCAGAAGATCGCCTACATGATCGAGCACCGCGGCTACGATCCGCGCACGATCGCCGCGCTCACCTTCACCAACAAGGCCGCGCTGGAGATGCAGGAGCGCATCGGCAAGCTGCTCAAGCAGCCGAAACAGGCCAAGCAGCTGACGGTGTCGACCTTCCACTCGCTGGGCGTCAAGATCCTGCGCCAGGAAGCGGCCGGGGTCGGCCTGAAGGACAAGTTCTCGATCATGGACAGCGACGACTGCTACACCGTCGTGTCCGACCTCGCGGTGACCACCGACAAGCAGGAGATCCGCCGCATCCAGAACGCGATCTCGCTGTGGAAGAACGGCCTGGTCGACCCGGAAGACGCGATCCGCGAAGCGAAGGACGAGGACGAGGCCCAGGCCGGCCGCGTCTACCGCAACTACGTGGCGACCCTGCAGGCCTACCAGGCGGTCGACTTCGACGACCTGATCCGCCTGCCGGTGGAACTGTTCCGCAACAACGAGCCGATCCGCGACCGCTGGCAGCGCCGCCTGCGCTACCTGCTGATGGACGAGTACCAGGACACCAACACCTGCCAGTACGAACTGGTGAAGCTGCTGGTAACGGGCCTCGGCAAGAAGCCGATGTTCACGGCGGTGGGCGACGACGACCAGGCGATCTACGCCTGGCGCGGCGCCTCGGTCGAGAACCTGAAAACGCTGCAGACCGACTTCCCGGACCTGCGGGTCATCAAGCTCGAGCAGAACTACCGCTCGACCACGCGCATCCTGCAGGCCGCCAACGCGGTCATCGGCAACAACCCGAAGCTGTTCGAGAAGGCGCTGTGGTCCGAGCACGGCCTGGGCGAACCGATCAATGTGCTGGGCATGCCGAACGAGGAGACCGAGGCCGACCAGGTGGCGATCATGATTTCGTCCGAGCGCTTCCAGCGCAAGAACAAGTGGGCCGACTTCGCCATCCTGTATCGCGGCAACCACCAGGCCCGCATCATTGAGCAAGCGCTGCGCAAGGAGCGCATCCCCTACACGATCTCGGGCGGCCAGAGCTTCTTCGACAAGGCCGAGATCAAGGACGTCATCGCCTACCTGCGCCTGATCGCCAACCAGGACGACGACCCGGCCTTCATCCGCGCCATCACCACGCCCAAGCGCGGCGTCGGCATGACCACCATCGAGGTGCTGGGCGAAGTCTCGAAGCAATGGAACTGCTCGCTGTTCGAGGCGGCGTTCAAGGGCGGCCTCGAAGCCCGGCTGCAGGACCGCCAGCTGTATCCGCTGCGCGAGTTCTGCCACTGGATCAACGAGCTGGAAGACCGCGCCACGCGTCCGGGCCCGTCCGGCAGCGGCGACCATGCCGCCGAGCTGCTCGACGACATGATGAAGGAGATCAACTACGAGCATTACCTGTACGAGAACTTCGACGACAAGGCGGCCCAGGCCAGGTGGCAGAACGTGCTCGAGTTCACCAACTGGCTGAAGGAGCGCGGCCGCGGCGGACGCGAGCGCGACGGCGAGGAAAAGAACTTGCTCGAGCTGACCCAGATGGTGGCGCTGATGTCGATGCTGGAAGGCCAGGACGAAGAGCAGGACGCGGTGCGCATGTCGACCCTGCACGCATCGAAGGGCCTGGAATACCCGCACGTCTACCTGGTCGGCGTCGAGGAAGGCATCCTGCCGCACAAGGGCGACGTCGACGACCCGGTGGAAAAGATCGCCGCCCGCATCCAGGAAGAACGGCGCCTGATGTACGTCGGCATCACGCGCGCCCAGCGCACCCTGCACATCACCTGGTGCAAGAAGCGCAAGCGCGCCGGTGAGCTGATGCATTGCGATCCATCCCGTTTCATCAAGGAGATGGCGTTGGAAGTCGGCGATGCGCCGCCCAAGGAGGATGAAGTGCTGAGCCCGAAAGCGCGCCTGGCCAATCTCAAGGCTTTATTGGCGACACCAAAAGTCTAGTCTCAAGATAAAACCATTTGCCGACAGTTGGCGTCGAGTTATCGTCCGTAAGTGTTCAATATTTATTCGTTGCGCATAAGCCTTGATCAGGTAGCAAGGGGTGCGCACGATTGAAACTCTTATTTGACTTCAACTGTTGAGCAGGAAATACTTTCCATAAGTGACTTTGTCACAATCAATATTGAAGTTAAACAGCATGGCAACCGTAACCGACATCACCACGACCCCAACCTCCGGCCTGAACTATATCGACGCATTGCTCGATACCGGTCCTGACTGGAATTACCTGACCCCGGCAGGCAACACGCTCTATTACACCTTCTCCGTTGCGTCGGGTAACGAGGCGGGGCAGAGCGGCCAAGTCGCGTTCACGCTTGCCCAGCAGGCTGGCACGCGGACTGCGCTGGACTACATTTCGAAACTGACCGGCATCCAGTTCAAGGAAGTCGTCAATGGCACCGACGCAAATATCCACTTGTGTAACGTGGACCTGCAAGGTTCCAACGTTACCGGCCTGTGCAGCTGGCACAGCAGCTACAGCTATTCGGGTACGCAGCTGGTCAGCTACGAAGCCGATGCCTACGTCTATCTCGACAATGTGGAATGGTTCGCGCAGAACCATAACCTGACTCCCGGCACCTACGGTTACGAAACCCTGCTGCACGAGCTGGGCCATGCGCTCGGCCTGAAGCATCCCTTCGACGACAGCATCCGACTGCCGTTGTCGCAGGACAACACCAACAATACCCTGATGTCGTACACCAGCGCGGGTGGCGCTCACTCGACGTACAGCCAGTACGACATTGCCGCGCTCAACTGGCTTTATGGCGGCGATGGCCTTGGTGGCGCATTGGGCATCAATTCAACCGGCGGCCGGTATATCACGGGCACCAGCGGCGCAGATACCCTGACGGGTACCGCCGCCAACGACAAGCTTGAAGGCGATGGAGGTAATGACATGATTGATGGAGGAAATGGATTCGACACGGCCGTGTTCCGTGGCGCCCGCAGCAACTATGCAGTCAGCGCACTGGCGAACGGCGACCTGACGGTCACGAGCCTGAACGGCATCGACGGCACCGACACGCTGCGTTCGATCGAGCAACTGCAGTTCGCGGACATGAGCGTGAGCAGTGCCGACGTCGCGTCCGACAATCTGACGCTGAACATCTTTACGAACAAATACGGCTACTATCCCAAAACCAAGGTTTTGGAAGTGAACGGCAAGGCGGATCTCGGCACGACCGTAAAGATCTATGATGCGGATACCAACAAGCTGCTGGCGACGAAAACGCTGGACAAGTACGGCATGTTTTCGGCGACGCTCGACTGGATGCCGGATGGCGTGCACAAGCTTTACGCGACCGAGACTGACGCTTCGGGCAACGTGCTGCTGACCAGCAAACCAATCAGCTTCACGCTGGACACTGCACCGCCGGTAAGGCCGACCTATAGCGCCGATTACGCCGTCAAGGAAAACCAGGTCACGCTGAACGGTACCGGCGAAGCCGGCTCGACCATCGTGCTGATGCGTACCGCTGACTTGCAGCAGATCGCCCATACGACGGTCGGCGCCGGCGGTACCTGGCACATCGACACCTCGCCCTTGCTGAACGGCGCCTATACGATCCGGGTCACCTCGATCGATTTCGGCGAGAACGGCAGCAATGCAGCGACCAGCCCGACCTGGAACATCAACAGCGCATTGAACATGACCGGCACCGCCGGCAATGACATTCTCAAGCCTGGCGCGGGCAACAATGCCGTGGATGGCGGCGCTGGTCTCGATACTGCAGTGTATGCGGGTACGCGTGCCGGCTTTACCGTTCAGCAGGGGGACTGGGGCTTCGATATCTTCGACAATGCCGGCGGCAACGGCCATGATGCCCTGATCAACGTCGAGCGCATCAAGTTCGACGATCTGGGTGTCGCGATCGACGAAACCGCGGCCTCGCTTTTCCGGTTGTACTCCGCGGCGTTTGGCCGCGCATCCGACGCCCAAGGCATGGGCTACTGGATCGATCGCATGGACACCGGTGCCAAGCTGAGTGTCGTGTCGCGCGAATTCATGGTGGGCGGTGACGGTACCGGCCAGGCGGAATTCGACAAGATGTACGGCAAGGATCTGACCGACACCTCGTTCGTGACGCAGCTTTACCATAACGTGCTGGGCCGCGATCCGGATGCCCCGGGCTTCGACTTCTGGATGAGCGCGCTGATCAATGCGCCTGCGGAAAACAAGGTCGCGCTGCGCGCCCAGTTGCTGATCGACTTCAGCGACAGCCCGGAAAACATTGCAAAAGTCGTGGGCCAGCTGGAGCACGGCGTCGACTATATTCCTGTCATCCACGGGTAAGCGCTACAACACAAAAGCCGGCGCAGATACGCCGGTCTTTTCAAGAGCCGCTGTCATAATGCGGCTCTTTTCATTTCTGAAGTGGGATGTACCGTGAGCGACGAAAACCGTTTCATCGATATCGAAATCAAGGTGGCGCACCAGGAAAACCTGGTCGAGTCGCTGAACCAGACCGTCTACGAGCAGGGCCGCCGCATCGACCAGCTTGAAGCCATGGTGGCCAAGCTGGCCGACCATATCCGCGCATTGCGCGATGCCGGGCAGGGGCCGGTCAACGAAAGGCCGCCGCATTACTGATGCCCTTGCCGTGATACAGTCTTCCAACTATTAACCCACAGTACATATCATGAGCAATCAAACTCCCGGCCCGGAATTCTGGAACCGCGTCAACACCGTCATCAACACCGCCAACGACCAGTGCGAATCGGCCGATCCGAGCGAGGTCTGCGCCTCGACCATGTACGCTGCGTCGCGCTTCAATGCCTTCATCGTCGCCCGCACCACCGGCACCCCGGAAAACATGCAGGCCGAGAAGGAGCGGGCACTGGAATATTTCACCGGCCAGTTCCGCGCGATGATGGAAGAGAATCTCGACGATTTCATTGCGAATCTGCCGAAATACATGCCGGCCGATTCGCAGTAAGCGCGGTTTTTCAGTCAGATCACCGGCACGTGCAGCCGGTTGTCGTCCTCCAGGACCAGGCCCTGCCAGGTGGCGGGCTTGCCTGTCAATTCCCACGCCAGGATCTGCTGGGGCGTGCGTCCCATACCACCTTGCGTGTTCCGCATTTGCTCCCTGTCGAGCGCCTTGGCGATGGCCAGGTCTTTGATCGTCAGCTTGTCCATGTCAATCTCCTCAAATGATTTGGTATTTGCCGGGCGCCGTGCCGGCATCATTGGTGATTGCAGAAAACGTGCCAGTCGTGGAATGGCGTTCGTCTCTAGATAAGAAGATTTTTAGAGCGCTGCTGTTGGTTTCTCTGGCACACTTCTGCCAGTTGAGTTGGCCGTTGCCCAACACATGGTCTGTCAGGAGAAAATATGGGACACAAGTCGTCGCCACGTGACATCGAACTCTATCAACGGGTTGACGAGGTTCTGTATTACATGTGGGACCCGATTGGTGTGGCGGGCTCGCCAATGGCGCGGGACGAGTATTACGACTATCTCCCCACCGTGTTTTCGCTCTTGGTACAGGACGATAACATTGATGAGAAGATCGCTTCCTACCTGGTCCATGTCGCAAGGGACCGGATGGAGCTTCCCGAGAAAAGAGAGCATGCACTCGAGATTGCTGCCATATTGCGGGATTGGAAAACGACCATCGATGAAAAGTACTCGCAGCAGACTTGAGCGTCACACGCTTACTATGAATGCTGCGCACATCCCAGCTGTCGATAGCGGTCGGATCATCAAGGTGAATCATGCGGGTGAGCATGGCGCAGTGAATATCTATGCAGGCCAGCTGGCAGCAGCACGGTGGCGAGCACGCGAATTACTGCCCGAGCTGGCCGAGTTCAAAGCCCATGAAGAGCGGCATCGATCCATCTTTGCCAATGAACTGAAACGACGGGGACTGCCGCGTTGTCGCAGCTATTGGATGTGCGGCCTCGGCGGCTATGCGCTCGGTTTGATGACGGGGCTGATGGGTGCCCGCTTCATTGCCACTGCCACCGTGGCTGTCGAACGCGTCGTACTGCGACATTTGCAGCGACAACTCCTCGATATCGGCATGACGGATCCCGACGCCACCGCCGCGATCTCGGCGATCTTGAGCGAAGAACAATATCATCATGACCAGTCCGCCGCCCACATTCGTCATACTGGCGTTTTCGATCGAATGATCGGCGCTGTGATCTCCGGCGCAACGGAATCGGTCATCTGGATCGGGATGCGAATTTAATTAATCATGCGAAAAAACCGGCTGGAAGACATGCTCAGCTCCATCTGCATGGGGATCTACTGGAACAGGCTCCAGTACGGATATTACCCAGATAGAGGTCGAGATTGCTAACTGCAACGGGGGTAATTTGCGGCTGCTGAACTTGTTTAGAAACGCTGTGCCGGATTTGTCGACGCCGCACATTCCGGTAGGGGCCAATCTCGCGTCAGCTTTAAGCTTGCTGGCGTCCTGTGCTGACGAAGTCCATGCTTTGGAAGGCGAGGAACATGCTTATCGTGCCACTGCCAAGGGATGGGAACTTGTCATATATATCAACGCCGATGAGGTTAATGCCGTCTGGTATAACGACGAATCAGGTCGGCGTTCCAGCGAATCGAAGCTGGCTAAAATCCATCGCTATCTGTCCAGATATGGGGCATTGACCGACTGGGAACTGCGCATGGACAACGGGTGGATGCGCTATTGGTTTAACCCGAGAGCAGGCGTCATGATGGTGTATGGAGTAAGCAAGGATGTCATCCGTTTCAACAAGTACGATGGCGAATGAGTGCTAAATAAAAGGAAGCACATGGGCAAAAACCGGCTAGAAGCTTCATCTACGTCGGCATCTACTGGAACAAGCTCCAGTATGCGAGTTACCCATCTACCACGAGCTTACGTAAATCCGGATCATGAGCATGTACAACCAGCGGCAACCTGATGTTGAAGCAGAGGTCACCTTCCTCTCGCCAGAAGCTGGCGGAAAAGCCAATGCGGTAAGGTCGGGCTATTGCCCCAATCATCAGGTGCTGGAGAATTACTTGACCTCGGGGCGCCATGAATATCTGGACAAGGATGAGGTGTGGGCGGGCGAGACCGCAACGGCACGGATTTGGTTTATCACCCCGGAAGCATATCCAGAATGCCTGTGGATTGGTCGTGAGGTGCGTGTACAAGAAGACAGCCGGCTCGTGGGGTATGCCAAGATCACCAAGATATTCAACAAGCTGCTCGAACGTTTAAGTTGACTTGCCGGACACTGTGATAATGTCAAACCTTTAACTTCGTAGGACGAAGGTATGGGAAAGAATCGCCTAGAAGCCTTCAGCGACGGCGTCATCGCCATCATCATCACCATCATGGTGCTGGAACTCAAAGTCCCGCACAGCGCCGATTTCCGCGCCTTGCTGCCGCTATGGCCGGTGTTCATGAGCTACGTGCTCAGCTTCATCTACGTCGGCATCTATTGGAACAATCACCACCACATGCTGCACGCCGTGAAGGAAGTCAGCGGCGGCATCCTGTGGGCCAACCTGCACCTGCTGTTCTGGCTGTCCCTGATTCCCTTCGTGACGGCCTGGATGGGCGAGAACCATTTCGAGACCGGGCCCACGGCTGCCTACGGCTTCGTGCTGTTCATGTGCGCGGCGGCCTATTCGCTGCTGGTGCGCGGGCTGGTGCGCAATCACGACAAGAACACGACCCTGGCCGAGGCCGTCGGCGATGACCGCAAGGGCAAGATCTCGATGGTGCTCTACCTGACCGGCGTGGTGCTGGCCTGGTTTGCGGCTTGGCTGGGTTTCGTGCTCTATGCGGCCGTGGCCGTGATGTGGCTGATTCCGGACCGCCGCATCGAAGAGAAAGTGGTCGAGGAAATCGAAGAGGAAGAGGCAGCCCGACACTAACCTGCTATGATCTTCCGCGCACCTGCTGCCGGGCTTGCTCCGGCAGTGTCCATACAGTGTTCGTGAAAGATCGCATGAAACAGCCACACCGCTTCATCGTTGCGGCAAGCATCGCGCTTGCCTACGCAGCGACCGCCACTCCCGTCTTCGCCGCCGCTTCTACCCCTACTGCTGCTACCGCCACCGTCCTCGAGGCCTCGAATCCCTTTGCCAAGGCCAGCACGCTGCCCTTCCACTACCCGGCCTTCGACAAGATCAAGGACGAGCACTTCAAGCCAGCCTTCGAAGTCGGCATGCGCGTGCACCTGCTGGAAGTCGAGGCGATCGCCAACAACCGCAACGCACCGAGCTTCGAGAACACCATCGTCGCGATGGAGCGCGCGGGCCAGCTGCTGGCACGCGTGTCGACCACCTTCTCGAACCTGCAGGGCGCGAACACCAACGACAATCTGGACGCGATCGACCGCGAGATGTCGCCGAAGCTGGCCGCCCATGCCGATGCGATCTACCTGAACGACAAGCTGTGGCAGCGCGTGAAAACCCTGTACGACAGGCGCGACAATCTCAAGCTGGATGCGGAATCGAAGCATCTGCTGGAGCGCTACCACCGCGACTTCGTGCGCGCCGGCGCCAAGCTTTCGAGCGCCAACAAAGAGAAGCTCAAAGCCTACAACGGCGAGATCGCCAGCCTGCAGTCGACCTTTGCCCAGAACGTGCTGAAGGAAGCGAACGCCTCGGCGCTGGTGATCGATACCCGCGCCGAACTGGCCGGCCTGTCGGATGCCGAAATCGACGCTGCCAGCGCGGAAGCGAAGAAACGCGGCCTGGACGGCAAGTTCGTGATCGCGCTGGCCAACACCACCGGCCAGCCGCTGCTGTCCTCGCTGACCAACCGCACGACGCGCGAGCGCCTGATGGCGGCATCGATGGCGCGCGGCAGCCGCGGCGGCGAATTCGACAGCCGCGAGCTGGTGCAGCGCCTGGCCAGGCTGCGCGCCGAGAAGGCGACGCTGCTGGGCTACCCGAACTACGCCGCCTATTCGCTGGAAGTCGAAACCGCGAAGACGCCGGAAGCCGTCAATAAATTGCTGGGCGAGCTGGCGCTACCCGCCGTGAACAACGCGAAGCGTGAAGCCGCAGAGATCCAGAGCGTGATCGACGCCGAAAAGGGTGGCTTCCAGGTCGCCGCGCACGACTGGGCCTTCTACACGGATAAGGTGCGCCAGGCGAAATACGCCTTCGACGAGAGCCAGCTGAAGCCTTATTTTGAACTGAACAACGTGGTGCAGAACGGCGTGTTCTTCGCGGCGAACAAAGAGTTCGGCATCAGCTTCAAGGAGCGCAAGGACCTGCCGGTCTACGATCCGGACGTGCGCGTGTTCGACGTCTTCGATGCCGACGGCAAGCCGCTGGCGATCTTCATCATGGATTACTATGCGCGCCCGAACAAGCAGGGCGGCGCCTGGATGAACGAGTACGTGACCCAGTCCACACTGCTGGGCAACCACCCGGTGGTGGCGAACCACCTGAACATCCCCAAGCCGCCCGCCGGCCAGCCGACCCTGCTGACCTACGATGAAGTGCGCACCGCCTTCCACGAATTCGGCCATGCGCTGCACGGCATGTTCTCGAACGTGAAGTACCCGACCTTCGGCGGCGCCAACACGCCGCGCGACTTCGTCGAGTATCCGTCGCAGGTCAACGAGATGTGGGCCACCTGGCCCGAGGTGCTGGCCAACTACGCCAGGCACTACCAGACCGGCGCGCCGATGCCGCAAGAGCTGCTGGACAAGGTGCAGGCCTCGAAGAAGTTCAACATGGGCTACATCACGACCGAGTACCTGGCCGCTTCGCTGCTCGACCAGCGCTGGCACCAGCTGACGCCCAAGCAGATCCCGGCCGACGTGCTGGGCTTCGAAGCGTCCGCCCTGATTGATGCCGGCGTGGACTTCGCGCCGGTGCCGCCGCGCTACCGCACGACCTATTTCTCGCACAGCTTCTCGCTCGGCTATTCGGCCGGCTACTACGCCTACCTGTGGAGCGAAAAGCTGGATGCGGACACGGTCGAGTGGTTCAAGGAGAACGGCGGCCTGCTGCGCAAGAACGGCGACCACTTCCGCCGGACCCTGTTGTCGCGCGGCGGTTCGGCCGATGCGATGGACCTGTTCCGCAACTTCCGCGGCCGCGACGCCAGGATCGAGCCGCTGCTGGAGCGCCGCGGCCTGACCGCGACCCAACAATAATCACACGGAGATAGAGTAAATGAAGCGTTCCCACATCCTGGCCTTCGCAGTCGCTGCGGCCGTCGCCACCTTCGCCCAAGCCGCGCCATCGCAGCTGCCGGCATCGAACCCCTTCGCCAAGCCGAGCACCCTGCCGTTCCAGTACCCGGCCTTCGACAAGATCAAGAACGAGGACTTCGCACCGGCCTTCGAGGAAGGCATGCGCCAGCAGTCGGCCGAGATCGACGCCATCGCCAACAGCAAGGCGGCGCCCACCTTTGAAAACACCATCGTCGCGATGGAGCGTTCGGGCCAGCTGCTGAACCGCGTCTCGACCGTCTTCTCGAGCCTGGTTGGCGCCAACACCAATGACACCCTGAACGCGCTGGACAAGGAACTGGCGCCGAAGCAGGCCGCGCACAGCGACAAGATCCGCCTGAACGAAAAACTCTACAAGCGCATCAAGACCCTGTACGACAAGCGCGCCACGCTGCACCTGGACGCCGAATCGGCCTACCTGCTGCAGCGCTACCACACCGACTTCGTGCGCGCCGGCGCCCAGCTGTCCGCCAACGACAAGATCAAGCTGAAGGCCTACAACGCCAAGATCGCCGCGCTGCAGACCCAGTTCAGCCAGAACGTGCTGAAGGAAGCGAACGCCTCGGCGCTGGTGGTCGGCAGCCGCGCGGAGCTGGCCGGCATGTCGGATAAGGCGATCGACGTCGCCGCTGCGGAAGCGAAAAAGCGCGGCCTGGACGGCAAGTTCGTGATCCCGGTCGTGAACACCACCCAGCAGGCGCCGCTGTCCGTGCTGACCAACCGCGCCACCCGCGAGAAGCTGCTGGCGACCTCGCTGGCGCGCGGCAGCCATGGCGGCGAATTCGACAACCGCCAGCTGGTGCTGGAGCTGGCCAAAGCCCGCGCCGAGCGCGCCAAGCTGCTGGGCTACCCGAACCACGCGGCCTACATGCTGGAAGACCAGACCGCGAAGACGACCGATGCCGTCAACAAGCTGCTCGCGGAATTCGCCAAGCCGGCGGTGAACAACGCGAAGAAGGAAGCGGCCGACCTGCAGAAGGTCGTCGATGCCGAGGGTGGCAAATTCCAGGTGGCCGCCTACGACTGGAACTACTACAGCGACAAGGTGCGCGCCCAGCGCTACGCCTTCGACCAGAACCAGCTGCGTCCCTATTTCGAATACAACCGCGTGCTGGTCGACGGCGTGTTCTTCGCCGCCACCAAGGAATTCGGCATCACCTTCAAGGAGCGCAAGGACCTGCCGGTGTACGACCCGGACGTGCGCGTGTTCGACGTCTTCGACACCGACGGCAAGCAGCTGGCGATCTTCCTGCACGACCCCTACGCGCGCGCCAACAAGCGCGGCGGCGCCTGGATGAATGCCTACGTCGGCCAGAATACCCTGCTCGGCACGCACCCGGTGATCGCGAATCACCTGAACATCCCGAAGCCGTCCGCCGGCGAGCCGACCCTGCTGACCTACGACGAAGTGCGCACCATGTTCCACGAGTTCGGCCATGCGCTGCACGGCATGTTCTCGAACGTGAAGTACCCGCGCTTCTCGGGCACCCGCGTGCCGCGCGATTACGTCGAATTCCCGTCGCAGGTCAACGAGATGTGGATGGCCTGGCCGGAAGTGCTGGCCAACTATGCGAAGCACTACCAGACCGGCGCGGCCATGCCGAAGGAACTGCTGGACAAGGTGCAGGCGTCAAGCAAGTTCAACGAGGGCTACCGCACCACCGAGTACCTGGCGGCCTCGATGCTGGACCAGAGCTGGCACCAGCTGGGCCCGGACCAGATCCCGACCGACGTACTCGGCTTCGAAGCCAAGGCCCTGCATGACGCCGGCGTCGACTTCCCGCTGGTTCCGCCGCGCTACCGCACGACCTACTTCTCGCACGTGTTCTCGGGCGGTTACTCGGCCGGCTACTACGGCTACCTGTGGGCCGAGAAGCTGGACGCCGACACCGTGAACTGGTTCAAGGAGCACGGCGGCCTGACCCGCAAGAACGGCGACCACTTCCGCAAGATGCTGCTGTCGCGCGGCGGTACGATGGATGCGATGGAGATGTACCGTGGCTTCAGCGGCCGTGATGCGCAGGTACAGCCGCTGCTGGAGCGCCGAGGCCTGACCGGCGAATAATCCGCCATGACGGATGGGTGCGCGCGCGCCCATCCTTCTCCGTCAGAGATAAACTTGCAAATATGAGTGTTCAGGCATTACACGGTATTACCTTAGAATCGGTGCTGACCCGTCTGGTCGAGCATTACGGCTGGGACGGGCTCGGCCGCCGCATCGCGATCAATTGCTTTATCAAGGACCCGAGCATCAAGTCGAGCCTGAAGTTCCTGCGCAAGACGCCCTGGGCCCGCGAACAGGTCGAGAAGCTGTACCTGGAGACCAAGTTCACCACATGAGGGACGACATGTTGAACGACAACGAAGACACCCTGAAGGCGCACCTGAAGACCCTGCACCGCCATCTCGAGGAGACGGGCGAGGTCGACGACGAGCTGGAGATGCTGCTGCGCCAGCTCGACGGCGACATCAAGCACGTGCTCGAGCGCCGCGCCGACAATCCGGACGCCAACACCTATGGCCTGGCCTCGCGCAGCCAGGAACTCACGGCCCGCTTTGCCGCCCGCCATCCGACCTTGGAGCCGGCCCTGCGTCAGCTGGGCAATATCCTGAACAATATGGGTATATGACGCAACGTTCATCCGCAACGGATGAGCCAAGTTGTTGAAAATTAAGCCAATTTTGGAAGGGGAGGGAACTGGCCGAACGCTTTTCCTGTAAAATATCGGCCAATGAACTCCCCCGCCAATCTTTTCGCGAACGTTGCCAAACGTTCCAGCCGTGCTCCCGCCGCGCCTTTCCTGCCCATGTCCCGTGCCGAAATGGACAAGCTGGGCTGGGATTCGTGCGACATCATCCTGATCACCGGCGACGCCTACATCGATCACCCGAGCTTCGGGATGGCGCTGGTCGGCCGTCTGCTGGAAGCGCAGGGTTACCGCGTCGGCATCATCAGCCAGCCGGACTGGACCTCCGTGGAACCCTTCCGCGCGCTGGGCAAGCCCAACCTGTACTGGGGCATCACCGCCGGCAACATGGACTCGATGGTCAACCGCTACACGGCCGACCGCAAGATCCGCTCGGACGATGCGTACACGCCGAACGGCGAGCCGAATAAACGTCCGGACCGCGCCGTGACCGTGTACTGCCAGCGCGCCCGCGAAGCCTTCCCGGGCGTACCGGTCATCGCCGGTTCGATCGAGGCCTCGCTGCGCCGCATCGCGCACTACGATTACTGGTCGGACAAAGTGCGCCGCTCGGTGCTGTTCGAGTCGAAGGCCGATCTGGTCATCTTCGGCAACGCCGAGCGCGCGCTGGTCGACGTCACCCGCCGCATCGCCGCCGGGGAAAATATCAAGAGCATCCGCGACCTGCGCGGCACCGCCTTCCTGGTGCCGCACGGCTGGCTGCCGGACGAAGAGTGGAGCGTGCACAATTCGACCCGCGTCGACGTGCCGGGCCGCGTCGATCCGCATCCGAACCCGTATGCGATGGCGCAGGAAGACACCAAGGCTTGCGCCACCGAGAACGCGCAGCCGGAGCCGGTGGTGAAACCGATCGTCATCATGACGCGCGAAGAACGCCAGGCCGCCGCGCGCGCCAAGGCCGCGAAGACCGTGGTGCGCCTGCCGAGTTTCGAAACCGTCAGCGAGAATCCGGTGATGTACGCGCACGCTTCGCGCGTGTTCCACCTCGAGTCGAACCCTGGCAATGCGCGTGCGCTGGTGCAGCAGCACGGCGACCGCGACGTCTGGCTGAACCCGCCGCCGCTGCCGCTGGCGATGGACGAGATGGACGGCGTCTACGACCTGACCTACGCGCGCGCGCCGCACCCGAGCTACGGCAAGGCGCACATCCCGGCCTGGGAGATGATCCGCTACTCGGTGAACATCATGCGCGGCTGCTTCGGCGGCTGCACTTTCTGCTCGATCACCGAGCACGAAGGCCGCATCATCCAGAGCCGTTCGGAACCGTCGATCCTGCGCGAGATCGAGCTGATCCGCGACACGACCAAGAACTTCGCCGGCACCATTACGGACCTGGGCGGCCCGACCGCCAACATGTACCGCCTGGCCTGCAAGGACAAGAAGGTCGAGGAAACCTGCCGCCGCCTGTCCTGCGTGTACCCGACCATCTGCTCGAACCTGGGCACCGACCACAGCAAACTGATCTCGCTGTACCGCAAGGCGCGCGCGATCCCCGGCATCAAGAAGATCCTGATCGGTTCCGGCCTGCGCTACGACCTGGCCGTGCGCTCGCCCGAGTACGTGAAAGAGCTGGTCACCCACCACGTGGGCGGCCTGCTGAAGATCGCGCCCGAGCACACGGAAGAGGCCACGCTGTCGAAGATGATGAAACCGGGTATCGGCAGCTACGACGAGTTCAAGGCGATGTTCGACAAGTACTCGAAGGAGGCGGGCAAGAAGCAGTACCTGATCCCCTACTTCATCGCGGCCCACCCGGGTTCGACCGACGAGGACATGCTGAATCTCGCCTTGTGGCTGAAGAAGAACAACTTCCACCTCGACCAGGTGCAGACCTTCACGCCGACCCCGATGGCGATGGCGACCACCATGTACCACAGCGGCAAGAACCCGCTGGCCAAGGTGACGGAAGAGTCGGAAGTCGTCGAAACCGCGAAGAGCGGCAAGACCAGGAAGCTGCACAAGGCCTTCCTGCGCTACTACGACCCGGAAAACTGGCCGGTGCTGCGCGAAGGCCTGAAACGCATGGGCCGCGGCGATTTGATCGGCAACGGCGAGCGCCACCTGGTGCCGCCGCCCGGCAGCGAGCTGGAAATGACGCCGCGCAGCGAGCGCAAGAACATGCCGCTGGTGGCCGAGGCCCGCAGCGCCGCGCCGAAGGGCCGCGTGATCGAAGTGGCGACGCGCAGGAACAGCGAGCGTGGTGCACGCGGCAGCGCGCCGAACAATGAACGCCGCAGCGACCGCGCGCCGGCGGGCTTCGCGCCGCCGCCGTCGAAGGCCAAGCCGGGCATCCTGTCGACCATCAAGGCCAAGCCGAAGGCGGCCGGGCGGAAGTAAATCTGCGCCAGGCTTGAAAGAGAAAACGGATTCATGCGCAAACATGAATCCGTTTTTTTATGAAGATTCGGTTAGAAAATTCGGGGTCAGAGCACTTTTTCGAACAACTGCTCTCGCCTCAAGAATGACACTGAAAATTAGCTGCTGCCTCTGGCGTAATCATGGTGAGAATGCCATGTAGATCTTGCCGCAAAAAGTGCTCTGACCCCGAATTTCAGACTTTCAGATCCCCACTCGCCTGCTTCACCCGCAACTGCCTTGCATACCGGTGCCGCGCCCGCAGCCGCGGGTTGGTCATCAGGCGCCCCAGCGTCTCGCCGATCACCATCACCACGCCAAACAGCGGCAGCACCAGCATCAAACCCGCCACGCCGGACAGCGCGCCGCCGATGAAGATCATCAGCACCGTGATCAGGGGATGGATTTTGAGGCTGCGCCCGAGCGTGATCGGCATGAACACGAAATCGTCCAGCAAACGCGCCAGGATAAACACGGCGATGGCGCCGTAGGCCACCAGCGGATTGCTGGGCGCGTCGGTCGCGGCCACGATCACCACCATCATGCAGCCGACCACCGAGCCGATGAAGGGTACCCAGGCCAGCAGCGCGGAAATAAAACCCAGCAGCAGCGGCGAGGAGACGCCGATCACCCACAGGCCGAAGCCCAGCACGATGGTGTCGAGCACGGTCAGCTTGAGCAGGCCTTCGAAGTAGCGGCGCGCGGTCTGGTCGACCTGGTGCAGCAGGAACAGCGTGCGTTCGAAGTAGGCGTTCGGCACCGCGCGCGCCAAAAACTTCTTGAAGCGCAGGCCGTCGCGCAGGAAGAAGAAGGCAAGAAAGGGCGCCAGCAGCAGCGACGGCAGCCAGCCGGCCGCCGTGACCAGGATGGTGGTCAGATAGCGCTGGGCGAAGGTGTCGGTGAAGACCTTGAAGCGCTTGTTGACCAGGGAGCTCAGGTGCATCTCGGCCAGGATCGGGAATTTCGCTTCCAGCAGCGCCATCGTGTTGCGCACGAAGGCCACGCCGCCGTTCGCATACAGCGCCAGGCTGTCGTGCCAGGAGCCGGCGTCTCCAGGCGAGGCGCTCCATACCAGCGCCGCGACCAAGATCAGGGCGGCGGCGCCGAAAAAGATGGCGCACACCAGCATCGACGAGACGCTGCGCGAAAAGCCCAGGCGCAGCAGGCGCCGCATCGGCCCAAGCAGCGTGTAATACATGACGGTGCCGAAGATGAAGGGCAGGACCAGCCACAGCATGTGCTCGAGCAGCACCAGCAGCAGGCAGGTGACGCCGACGATGGCGCTCCAGACCAGCGGCCCGGGGCGCTCCTCCCGGATCAGGGGCGCGACGATCATAGCGCTTCCAGCTGCGGGCGGCCGTCGAGCACATTGCGCAGACGCTGGCCGATGTGACGCGCCAGCGCCAGCGAGATCTTGTAGCCGATCACGGCATCGGTATCCATCAGCGCCAGGAAGTCGTCGCGGAAGAACACCGCCAGGTCGCAGTGGTCGATGGCGCGTGCGCGTGCGCTGCGCGGCGAATTGTCGAGCAGGGCGAGGTCGCCGAAAAAGCTGCCCGGACCGAGCTCGCTCACCAGTTGGCGCTTGCCCTCGTGGATGCGGCTGATCTCGACGCGGCCTCCCATCACCAGGTATAGCGCTTGGCCTTCCTCGTTCTCGTCGAAGATGATTTCTTCGGGCAGGTAGCGCCGCTCGTGCATCAGGCCGTCCACGAACTTGACCTCCAGCGGCTTGAGCGTGCGGAACAGAGTCGTGTTCTGCAGGCGGCGCTGGCGCTGCGACAAGGTCTGGGACTTGAGAAAACCAAAGATCACGACGACTCCAGGAAACGGCGGCGAATAAGGGACTGCATGCTTGTCAATTATGCACGATTCACTTGTGCTACGCAGCAATGGCACGACAGCTGTGTATTTATTGGACAGTAAACGTCTGCTCTGCACAAATCGAACATGCGCACATGTCAAAAAGGTGTAAGATAATTCCTTTGGGAAACATCTATTGCAACATTTATACGACCTGTGATCGACATCCAAACTTTCATGCTGGCGCTCGGTGTCGGCAATATCGCGTTTGCGCTGCTGATGGCGGGCTATATGCGCGGTGCGGAGAACAGTCCGGCCCTCGGCTACTGGATGTGGGGCCGGCTGTCGATCGGCCTGGCCCAGCTCTGCTGGTGGCTGGCGCCGCAGTTCGAACTGCGCCTGGTCGAAGCCTTGTCCGCCTGCGCCTGGCTGGGCGGCGTCGCCTTGGAAGTCGGCGCCAATTGCCTGTTCTTCGGTTTCACGCGCTGGCGCAAGCGGCTCTGGCTGGGCGTGCTGCCGGGCTGGTTGGCCGTCAGCTATGCGGTAGCGACGGGGGCGTCGCGACTGCAGCTGACGGAACTGATCTCCTTCATCATCGCCGTGTCCGTGTTCGGTGCGGCCGTGGTCCTGCTGCGTCCGCGCGAGGCGCCGCTGCTGCAGCGGCTCATCGGCGTCAACAACATCCTGTTCGCACTGGCGATCTGGGCCTGGCTGGGTTTCGAAGGCGGCAGCAATGGGGCAGCCATGACGCCGGTGATCGGCCTGGCTTACCTGGCCAGCTACCTCTTGATGATCGTGAACGGCTTCGGCTTCCTGTTGCTGTGCAAGCAGAAGGACGATGCGCTGATGCGCAGCCTGGCCACCATCGACGGCCTCACCGGCATGCTGAACCGCCGCGCCTTTTTCGAACGCGCCGACAGCGCGCGCCAGCTGGCGCTACGCCTGCGCAAGCCGATCGCACTGCTGATGCTCGACATCGACCACTTCAAGCAGCTCAACGACGGCTTCGGCCATGCCTGCGGCGACGAAGCGCTCAAGGTCTTCGCGGACACCGCGCGCGGCGTGCTGCGCGAGCACGACCTCATCGGCCGGCTGGGCGGCGAGGAATTCGCGCTGGTACTGCCCGGCACCCGGCTCGAGGGCGCGCTGGACGCGGCCGAACGCCTGCGCCTTGCCGTGCTCGAAGCGCCGGTGATCGGCTGCGCTTCCAGCTACCGGATGACGGTCAGCATCGGCGTGGTGACGATCGCCCCTGACGAAGAACTGACCGCGGCGCTGGCCCGTGCCGACCATGCGCTATACGCGGCCAAGAGCGGCGGCAGGAACCGGGTCGAGGTGGGCCAGCCGATGCTGAAGCGGGCCTGAGCCGGCTTTCGAAAAACGGCCGGACAACGAAAAAAGGGTCCGACGAATCGGACCCTTCTTCTTGATGCTGGCGGAGCGGACGGGGCTCGAACCCGCGACCCCCGGCGTGACAGGCCGGTATTCTAACCAACTGAACTACCGCTCCGTTTCTACTGATCGGTTCTTCATTACTACGACATCGCACGGTGTACCTGGTGGGCGCTGAGAGGCTCGAACTCCCGACCTAATCCTTGTAAGGGATCCGCTCTACCAACTGAGCTAAGCGCCCGCAAACCGCTGCTGCGATGTCTTCCAACGTTTGTCATCACGTCCGAAGAGGCCCGCATCATAGCGTATCCATTCCGGAGCACGCAAGGCTTTACCGAAAAAAAATGTTGTACGCCCGCCCACGGCCGCGCGTATTTCTTGCATAAGCTTAACCACATGCCTGACAATTGCGGTCTTACTAGCCTGGCAAGATGAAGACATCGATAACGATGCGCATCGTTCAGGGGGGAAGGGGGGAAATAGCGGAGACACGCTGACGATTTTTTTTCACCTTCCTAGGAACCGTAATGACCAAGATGTCCAAGATGCACAAGCGCGTCATCGCCGCCCACGGCGCGATGCTGGCGCTGTCCGCCATGTCGGCCGCCCCGGCACTGGCCCAAGCTACATCGAACAACGAGCTGCAGACCGTGACCGTGACGGCGCAGCGCCGCACCGAAAATATCAAGGAGGTGCCGGTTTCGGTCAGCGCCGTCAAAGGTGAAAAACTCGACGTCATCGTCTCGGGTGGCGAAGACATCCGCGTGCTGGCAGGTAAAGTGCCCAGCCTGAACATCGAATCCTCGAACGGCCGTACCTTCCCGCGCTTCTACATCCGCGGCTACGGCAACACCGACTTCTCGCTGTTCGCTTCGCAGCCGGTGTCGCTGATCGTCGACGAGATCGTGCAGGAAAACCCGATCCTGAAAGGCTTCCCGATCTTCGACGTCGCCGGCGTCGAAGTGCTGCGCGGCCCGCAGGGCACGCTGTTCGGCCGTAATACCCCGGCCGGCGTGGTCAAGTTCGAATCCGAAAAGCCGAACCTGAAAAAGGTCGAGGGCTACTACAACGCCTCGTGGGGCACGCATAACACCGTCAACCTCGAAGGCGCCGTCAACGTGCCGCTCTCGAGCCAGTGGGCGATGCGCGTCTCGACCCTGCGCCAGCACCGCGACGATTACGTCAACAACTACAGCGACCTGGCCAAGACCAACAAGACCGGACAACTGGACGGCTACAACGAACACGCCGAACGCGTGCAATTCCTGTACACCCCGAACACCGACTTCAGCGCGCTGTTCAACGTGCACCAGCGCACGACCTCGGGCAGCGCGCGCCTGTTCCGCGCCAACCTGATCAAGAAGGGCACGGCCGATATCGCCGACGGTTACGACCTGAACAGCATCGTCACCAACGCCCAGAACTTCCAGGACCTCAAGACCCAGGGCGCGAACGTGCGCCTGTCGTGGGACCTCGGCGCGGTCAAGCTGTACTCGATCACCGGCTACGAGACCGTGGATCACTACAACAGCCGCGGCGACATCGACGGCGGCATCATCGGCGGCCCGGGCGTGGTGCCGTTCCAGGTGCAGACCGCCAGCCGCCTGACCGACCTGACCCAGTATTCGCAGGAATTCCGTGTCGAGTCGAAGAACGCTGGCCCGCTGAACTGGCAGGCCGGCCTGTACTACTTCGATGAAGACGCCACCGGCGGCAGCGACAACTTCGACAGCGTGACCCAGGCGCAGACGTCGCGCGTGATCTCGAACCAGAAGAACAAGGCCTGGGCCGCCTTCGGTTCCGTGACCTATGCCGTCAACGACGCCTTCACCCTGCGCGGCGGCCTGCGCTACACCGACGACAAGAAGGACTTCGCCACGCTGGAGCACACCAACGTGACCCTGATCGGCCCGGCCGGCATCAGCGAAAGCAAGAGCAAGGTCAACTGGGACCTGTCGGGTACCTACAAGCTGAACCGCGACGTCAACCTGTACGCCCGCGTGGCAACCGGCTTCCGCGCCCCGAGTATCGCTGCCGCCTCGGCATCGGTGCCGGTGACCGTGGCCGACGCCGAGACCGTCACCTCGGTCGAAGGCGGCGTCAAGGCCGACCTGTTCGAGCGCCGCGCGCGCCTGAACTTCTCGCTGTACGACTTCGAAGTGAAGAACCAGCAGCTGACCGTGGTCGGCGGCAATTCGAACGTCACCAAGCTGATCAACGCGGCCAAGACCAAGGCCCAGGGCGCCGAGTTCGACTTCGAAGGCATCGTCAGCCCGTCGCTGCGCGTGACCGCCGGCGCCAGCTACAACTTCACCGAGATCCGCGATCCTAGCCTGTCGGTCAACAAGTGCGCCCAGTGCACCATCACCGATCCGGTCAACGCGGCCGGCCGCGTCGAGATCAACGGCAACCCGCTGCCGCAGGCGCCGAAGTGGACCCTGAACGCGACCGCGCGCTACGGTGTGCCGGTGGGCGACGGCGAATTCTTCGTCTACACCGACTGGTCCTACCGTACCAAGATCAACTTCTTCCTGTACGAAGCAGCCGAGTTCAGCGGCAAGCCGCTGACCGAAGGCGGCCTGCGCGTGGGCTACAACTGGGCGGGCGGCAAGTATGAGGTGGCAGCCTTCGGCCGCAACATCCTCGACCAGCGCCGCATCACCGGCGCCATCGACTTCAACAACCTGACCGGCTTCACCAACGAGCCGCGTACCTGGGGTGTGCAGTTCAAGGGTAACTTCTAAGAAGTTTCTTTCTTCTTGAACATGGAAAGGCCGCGAGCGATCGCGGCCTTTTTTCATTTAGTGGTGATATGCACATACATTAAATTTTCTTGCTTATATCTGATATAAGTCAAAACGATGTGTTAAATATTGTGGTTGACCGAGAATGACGTTTTCGTGATTTTCGGGCACTTTTTAGCAAGATCTTATTTTGCTGAGCTGATTTTTCGCCAAATAAAGTAGGTTTTTGCTACGGAGTGTGGCTTTTCGTTGTAAATATCACGAATTCAATTGTGAAATTTCTACGCAACTTCTTTCTTCGCGCTACTCTTCCGTGTCCCGCTTTCAGACGGGAAATCGGTGTGCAGAGCCGGCGCCGACAAAACTAGATCTCAGGCACTGAGTCGTTTTGATGTGCTTGCGGAAAATCAAACTTTAGTGGTTTTTTCTACGAAGGAAGAAACATGAAGTCTCAGAAATCGATGTACCCGGCAGTCTTGAAATTGTGCGCAGCGGCCGTCATCGGCCTCGGCGCCAGCGTCGCTTACGCCGGCGCGCCGGCCGGGGTCGCAACCGCATCCGCCGCGCAGGGTGTGGGCATCACCGACCAGACCGACCGCCTGATCGTCAAGTACAAGGACGAGTCCGCACCAGCCGCCAAGAGCGTGGCTCGCGGCCTGAGCCGTGCCGCCGCTTCGTCGCCGATGGCGGCTGCGCGCCTGGCCACGGTCAATCAGGTCGGCCGCAGCCTGGGCCTGACGATGAAGGAACTGCACACCATCGGTACCGGCGCTCGCATTCTGCAACTGAACCGCAAGGTTTCGGTGGCCGACGCCGCCAAGGTCGCGGCCGACCTGATGGCGAGCGACGCATCGGTCGAGTACGCCGAGCCGGACCGCATCATGAAGCCGATGTTCACGCCGAACGATCCGTACTTCAGCCAGCAGTGGGACTACACCGACGTCACCGGCGGCATGCGCCTGCCGGCAGCCTGGGACAAGGCGACCGGCACCGGCATCCGCGTGGCCGTGATCGACACCGGCTACCGTCCGCACGTCGACCTGCAAGGCCAGATCCTGGCCGGCTATGACTTCATCGCCGACACCACGATCTCGAACGACGGCACCGGCCGCGACAGCGACGCCAGCGATCCGGGCGACTGGACCGCCGCCGGCCAGTGCGGCACCGGCTCGGCCGCCAGCAACTCGAGCTGGCACGGCACCCACGTGGCCGGCACCATCGCGGCCCTGACCAACAACGGCATCGGCATTGCCGGCGTCGCCTACGGCGCCAAGGTCGTCCCGGTGCGCGTGCTGGGCCAGTGCGGCGGCTACACCTCCGACATCGCCGACGGCATCGTCTGGGCATCGGGCGGCACCGTTTCGGGCGTGACCAACATCGCAGCCCGCGCCCAGGTGATCAACATGTCGCTGGGCGGCGGCGGCGCCTGCGACACCACCACCCAGACCGCCATCAACGGCGCCCGCTCGCGCGGCACCGTGGTCGTGGTCGCGGCCGGTAACGAGTCGCAGAACGTCAGCAACAGCAGCCCGGCCAACTGCTCGGGCGTGATCGCGGTCGCGGCCACCAACAAGTCGGGCGGCCGTGCTTCGTACTCGAACTACGGTACCCTGGTGGACGTGGCAGCCCCTGGCGGCGATACCGGCGCAGCGATCATCTCGACCCTGAACGCCGGCACCAAGTCGCCGGGCGCCGACAGCTACGCCGGCTACATGGGCACCTCGATGGCCACTCCGCACGTGGCCGGCGTCGTCGCGCTGATGCTGTCGAAGAACCCGAACCTGACCCCGGACCAGGTCGAATCCGCGCTGAAGTCGAGCGCACGCGCCTTCCCTGCGTCGTGCTCGGGCTGCGGCGTCGGCATCGTCGACGCATCGGCGGCAATCGATGCGGCAGCGGGCGGCGGAACCACCACCGGCCCGACGATCTCGGAAACCGAGTCGAACAACACGATCAGCACCGCGAACGCTGTCTCGACCACCGGCACCACCGTCAACGGCACCATGGCCAGCACCACCGATACCGACTACTTCGTGGTCCAGGTACCGGCCGGCAAGACCCTGAGCGCGACCATGACGCCGAACTCGACCTCCGACTACGACCTGTACATCTACAACAGCGCCGGCACCCAGCTGGCTGCCAGCGAGAACGGTGCAGGTGCCGCGGATACGGCAAGCTCGGCGAACACCGGCACCGCCACCGCAGCCCGTTACGTGCGCGTGGTGTACTACAGCGGCGGCACCGGTTCGACCAGCGGCAAGTACACGCTGAAACTGAGCTGGTAATTGAGCTGGTATGTCTGGAAACAGAAAAATCGAGACTGCGGATGGCTTGTAAAGGAAATGCTTTAAATCAATAATTTCCTTTATCAATCAATTACTTATCAAAAATTTTTCTGTGGTGAAAACCCCTAAAGCGGCCCCAAGCGGGCCGCTTTTCGTTACCCTCTTCGGTTCAGTTCAATCGAAAGAGGAAGCAAGCATGACGCACCACAAGATGTTCCCCGTGTTGAAAATCTGCGCCGCAGCCCTCGTCGCCTTCGGCTCGCTGGCGGCCCACGCCGCCCCGTCGGACGCGGCACAGAACAAGATCATTACCCAGACCGACCGCCTGATCGTCAAGTACAAGGACGCGGTCGACAATTCCAAGGGCGCTGCGCCCGCGCGCGCCATGTCGGCCGCGCGCCAGGCCCTGCTCGCCCGCGCCGGCCAGCAAGTCGGCGCGACCATGCGCGCGCTGCGCGCCACCGCCACCGGCGCCGACGTGCTGCAGCTGAGCCGCAGTATGTCGCTGGACGAAGCCCGTGCCCTCGCCGCCGAGCTGAAGGCGCGCGACCCGGACGTCGAATACGCCGAGCCGGACCGCATCATGGTCCCGCTGTTCACCCCGAACGACCCGATGTACACCCAGCAGTGGCATTACTACGACCCCAAGGGCGGCCTGAATCTGCCGGCTGCCTGGGACAAGTCGACCGGCGCCGGCATCAACGTGGCCGTGATCGACACCGGCTACCGTCCGCACGCCGACCTGGCCGGCCAGATCCTGCCGGGCTACGACTTCATCACCAGCGCCGCGATCGCCGGCGACGGCAACGGCCGCGACAGCGACGCCAGCGACGTCGGCGACAACACCACTGCAGGCCAATGCGGCGGCGGCATGCCGGCGCAGGACGATCCGTCGAGCTGGCACGGCACCCACGTGGCCGGCACCATCGCCGCCAAGACCAACAACGGCGTCGGCGTGGCCGGCGTCGCCTTCGGCGCCAAGATCGTGCCGGTGCGCGTGCTGGGCAAGTGCGGCGGCTATACCTCGGACATCGCCGACGCCATGGTCTGGGCATCTGGCGGCACCGTTACCGGCATTCCGGCCAACCCGAACAAGGCGCGTGTGCTGAACTTGTCGCTGGGCGGCAGCGGCACCTGCGACACCACGACCCAGAACGCGATCAACAGCGCCCGTTCGCGCGGCGCCGTGGTCGTGGTCGCGGCCGGCAATTCGAACATCAACGCGGCCAATTCGAACCCGGCCAACTGCGCCGGCGTGATCGCGGTGGCGGCAGTCGGCCGGACCGGCGGCAAGGCCTCGTATTCGAACTACGGCGCCAACGTCGACGTGGCGGCCCCGGGCGGCGACAGCGGCGCGGGCATCCTGTCGACCTGGAACGCCGGCACCAGCACCCCGGCCGGCGACAACTACGGCTACATGATGGGCACCTCGATGGCGACCCCGCACGTGGCCGGCGTGGCCGCCCTGATGCTGGCGAAGAACCCGAACCTGACGCCGGACGAAGTCGAAGCCAAGCTGAAAGCCACCGCACGCGCCTTCCCGGCCGCCTGCTCGGGCTGCGGCGCCGGCATTGTCGACGCGGCCGCGGCCGTGAACGCAGTGGCGACGACCGTCGCCGTGGCGCCGCCGACCCAGAACGAGGTGGAGTCGAACAACTTCATTTCGAACGCCAATGCGGTGGCGGCCTCGGGCACCGTGGTCAGCGGCAGCCTGTCGAGCACCACCGACACCGACTACTTCGTGGTCCAGGTCCCGTCCAACAAGACGCTGACCGCGACGCTCATCCAGGGCTCGAACGCGCTCGACTACGACCTGTACGCCTATAACGCCTCGGGTTCGCAGCTGACGCTGAGCACCAACGGCGCCGGCGTGAACGATGCGGTGTCGACGGGGAATACCGCGGCCACGACCCAGCCGCGCTACATCCGCGTGCGCTACCACGCGGGCGGCGCCGGCAAGTACTCGCTGAAGTTCACCTGGTAAGCAGACGGTAAGCGGCAGGAAGAGGGCGTGCAACGCAGGTTGCGCGCCCTTTTTGTTAGCCCTTATACTGTATGCAATTACAGTATGAATAATCCCCTCCGCAAGATCATCCACTGCGACTGCGACTGTTTCTACGCTTCCGTCGAGATGCGGGATGACCCGTCCCTGCGCGGCCGGCCGATCGCGGTGGGAGGGCGGGCCGATCAGCGCGGCGTGGTCGCCACCTGCAACTACGAGGCGCGCCGCTTCGGCATCCATTCGGCGATGGCCACCGCCCAGGCGCTCAAGCTGTGCCCGGAGCTGATCCTGATCCCGACGAACATGGAGAAGTACCGGATCGCCTCGCGTCAGATCATGGATATCTACCGCGACTACACGGAGCTGGTCGAGCCGCTGTCGCTGGACGAGGCCTACCTGGACGTCACGGAATCAAAGCAGTGCAAGGGCAGCGCGACCCTGATCGCGCAGGAGATCCGGCGGCGCATCTTCGAGACCGTCGGCATCACGGCCTCGGCCGGGGTGGCGCCGAACAAATTCGTGGCGAAGATCGCCAGCGACTGGAACAAACCGGACGGCCTGTTCCTGGTGCGGCCGGAAGAGGTCGACGCCTTCGTGGCGGCGCTGCCGGTCAAGAAGCTGCACGGCGTCGGCAAGGTCACGGCGGCCAAGATGAACGGCCTGGGCATCGACACCTGCGCCGACCTGCGCAGCTGGAGCATGGCCAAGCTGCAGGAACACTTCGGGTCCTTCGGCGCCCGTTTGCACGACCTGTGCCGCGGCATCGATTACCGCGAGGTCAATCCGGTACGCGAACGGAAATCGATCAGCACCGAGGAAACCTATACGCCCGACGTGCCGGACCTGCCCGCCTGCCTGGCCCTGCTGCCGGAGCTGATGGAACACCTGCAAGGCCGCATCAAGCGCAACAATGCCGAAAAATTCATCAACAAATTGTTCGTCAAACTGAAGTTCAACGATTTCCAGCAGACCACGGTCGAGTGCGTCGGCTACGCACCGAACCTGGCGATCTATGCGCACCTGATGGAAACCGGCTGGCTGCGCGCCAGCCGTCCGGTGCGCCTGCTGGGCGTCGGCGTGCGCCTGGGCGACACCGAGCAGGTTGAACAGCTCAGCTTGTTTGACGAACGCGCAACACATTAAAAAAGCCTACCCTGCCAGCTGAAAATTGCCAGTCGGCAGCGTGTAGAATGTCGTTCCCCCTGGATTGAGAGATACTGAAAGCAAGATATGTGGTTCAAGAATCTTCAGATTTACCGTCTGCCGGCCCCATGGGCTTTTACTACCGAACAAATGGAAGCGGCGCTGCAGTCGCAGGCGTTCACGCCGGCCAGCAGCAATGAACTGCTGCGCCAGGGCTGGGATTCGCCGCGCGGCAACGGCAAGCTGGTCCACGAAGTGAACAAGCAGATGCTGATGATGCTGGGTACGGAAAAGAAATTGCTGCCGGGCTCGGTCATCAACCAGGTCGCCAAGGCCCGTGCCGCCGAGCTGGAGGAGCAGCAAGGCTTCCCGCCAGGCAAAAAGGCCATGAAGGAACTGAAGGAACGCGTGGCCGACGAGCTGTTGCCGCGCGCCTTCTCGATCCGCAGCAATGTCTGGACCTGGATCGACCCGGTCAACGGCTGGCTGGTGATCGACGCCGCCAGCCCGTCGAAAGCGGACGAAGTCATCAAGCTGCTGCTGAAGGCTGTCGACAAGATGCCGCTGGAATCGCTGCGCGTGCAGAGCTCGCCGGTAGCCGTCATGACCGGCTGGCTGGAATCGGACGAGGCGCCGTACAACTTCACGATCGACCAGGATACCGAGCTGCGCGCCACCGGCGAGAGCAAGGCCGCGGTGCGCTACGTGAAGCACTCGCTGGACCCGGAAGACATCCGTCGCCACATCGCCAACGGCAAGCAGTGCACCCGCTTGGCCATGACCTGGAACAGCCGCGTGTCCTTTGTGCTGACCGAGTCGCTGGCGGTCAAGGGCATCAAGCCGCTGGACGTGATCAAGGAAAACGAAACCATCACCTACAGCGACGATGAGCGTTTCGATAACGACATCATGCTGATGACTGGCGAGCTGGCCAAGATGCTGACGGATCTGGTTGAGGCGCTGGGTGGTGAGGCGAAGGCCTGATGAGAACTTCGTCGTCCCCGCGCAGGCGGGGACCCAAGTTTACGCTGCGTATTCGCATCGAACTTGGATTCCCGCCTGCGCGGGAATGACGGTATTCAAGCTAGCGGTAATAAAAACGGCCTGGGCATCACCCAGGCCGTTTGTCTTTCAACGCGCAATGTCCCTCACTTAGCCGCCACTTCCTCCGTGGTCGCCGGCTCCATCTGCCCGCTGCCACCCTGTTCGGCCTGTCCGCTGGTATAAGTCGAGGCTTGGCGGTCCGCATGCGGCGCCGGCTTGCCCGGCAGCGGTGGCAAGGCCTTGGCCTTCTCGAGGTCGATGCCGGCTACCTGCGCCACGCGGCGGCCATAGTCTTCGTCGCAATGCCACAGGTGCCAGACCATGCGCAGCTGGATGAGCTCCGGGCATTTCTTGAGGTCGCCGCCGACGTTGTTCACCAGGTCGTCGCGCTCCCAGTCCTGGAAAGTACGGTAACGGTCGCCGGCCTGCTTGTAGTCGGCGGCCGTGGACGTCGTCTGGTAGCGGCCCAGGTGGCCCTGCACGTACTGGTGGTAGTCCTTCTGCGGCTGCGGCGCTTCCTGCAGGCCGCCCAGCAGGCTGGGTTCGTAGTTGATGTGCTTCTCTTCACCGCCGCCGTCGACGTAGAAGGTCATCTGGCCGTCGCGCTGGTTGGTGCGCGCACCGGCGCCTGCCTGCGGGGCATTGATCGGTAGCTGCAGGTAGTTGGGGCCGACGCGGTAGCGCTGGGTGTCGGAGTAGGACAGGGTGCGCCCCTGCAACATCTTGTCGTCGGAAAAATCGATGCCATCGACCAGCACGCCGGTGCCGAAGGCCGACTGCTCGGTTTCGGCGAAGACATTGTCCGGGTTCTTGTCGAGCACCATGCGGCCCACCGGCAGCAGCGGGAACTGGTCTTCCGGCCAGCGCTTGGTGTCGTCCAGCGGGTCGAAATCGAGTTCCGGATGCTCGCCGTCGGACATGATCTGCACGCAGAATTCCCATTCCGGGAACTCGCCGCGCTCGATCGCCTCATACAAATCGCGGGTGGCGTGGCTGGTGTCCTGGCCCTGGATCTCGGCAGCCTGTTGACTGGTCAGGTTGCGCACGCCCTGCTTGGGCTGCCAATGGAATTTCACCAGGTGCGCAATTCCCTGGTCGTTCACCAGCTTATAGGTATTGACGCCCGAGCCTTCCATCTCGCGGTAATTGGCCGGGATGCCCCATGGGCTCTTGACCCAGGTAACCATGTGCAGCGCTTCCGGATGGCTGCAGATGAAATCGTAGAAGCGCCACGGCTCCTGCTGGTTGGTCACGGGATCCGGCTTGAAAGCGTGGATCATGTCCGGGAACTTGATCGCGTCGCGGATGAAGAACACTTTCAGGTTGTTGCCGACCAGGTCCCAGTTGCCGTCCAGGGTCTTCAGCTTGACGGCGAAGCCGCGCGGATCGCGTGCCGTTTCCGGGGATTCCTTGCCGCCGATCACGGTCGAGAAGCGCACGAACACCGGCGTCTGCACGCCCACCTCGTTCAGCACGCGGGCGCGGGTGTACTTGCTGGCCGGCTCGTCACCGATCTTGCCGTAGGCTTCGAAATAGCCGTGGGCGCCGGTGCCGCGCGCATGCACCACGCGCTCGGGGATGCGTTCGCGGTCGAAGTGGGTGATCTTTTCGATGAACTGGTAATTTTCCAGCGTGGCCGGACCGCGCTCGCCAACCGAGCGCAGGGACTGGTTGTCGCGGACGGGATGACCCTGGCGGGTAGTCAGGGTCGGGCGCTTCTCGTTCATTGTTTGCTCCTCCTGCATTCATGGAAGGAGCATTGTAAAAATTGACGAAAACGCGCAGCGCGCGCTAGCCGTCCAGCAACGTTGCCGGGTCAGCGGGCCTGGAAGACGCCGGCGGCGCGGTTCTTGGTCACGTTGTCCCAGCTGAAGATGCTGCCGTTCATCGCCACGTACACACCCGGCGGCAGGGTCTGGGCCACGCCGCAGGCGAAACCGAAGTTGAACAGCGCATCCGAGTTCGCGATTTCGTAGGGAATCATGGCGCCGGTAAACACGATGGTCTTGTCGCTGGTGCCCGCGGCCGCGCCCAGTACCTCGGCGGTTTCGCGCATGGTGTCGGTGCCGTGCACGATCACGATCGCCTTCTCGGTGGCGGCCTGGCAGGCGGCCAGCACTTTCTGGCGGTCGGCGTCCTGCATGTCGAGCGAATCGAGCAGAGAAACGACCTCGAGCGCGGCCGGAATCGTGATGCGCGAACGCTTGATAACCTCAGGCAAGTGGCTGTCCGCAAAGCCCAGAACACCGTTGAGTTCGTTGTAGTGTTTGTCGAAGGTGCCGCCGGTGGCGATGATCCGCAAAGTCATGATGATGGTTTGGAAACGCAGAAAAATAAGGTGGGTAATGATAGCCGCAAACCGTGGTGTATCCGTATGTGACTGCGCTAGAATCTTCCGGATCGGATGAGTACACTGATCACATGAAACCCGTCGCTCCAGGCACTGTCATCTTCCATCGCCATCGCGGCTATGGCGTGATTGTTCACGTCAATCTGCTGACTGGCTGGATTTCCGCGCGCTTCGGCAACGAACCGCGCACGCTCGACCTCAACCTATCCACCGACGAAGTACAGCACGCCGATGGCGAGGCCATCCTGTTCCGCCGTTCGCCGCCGGACCGCATGCCGCACGCGCGCCTGATGGCGATGGTGCGCGAGCTGCACAAGGCCGGCTACGAAAAGCTCTACCTGCATTCCTGGCCCAAGCCCTCCGGCCTGCACTGGCGCTGGCACCTGTTTGCCGGCCAGCGCGACTGGATGCAGCGGCCCTGGCGTGAAGGCTGGTACGGCTCGGGCGCCGATTACAACGGCAACCCGGTGATGGGCTGGGGCGATGCGCCCGGCGCCACCACGGAGGAGCTGATCCACGCGCTCGCCAAGTTCGACCCGGAAGGCCTGGCGCGTGCGCTCGGCCGCGACGAAGACCACACGGCTTGGTTCGCCGGCGTGTGCGATGCTTTGCTGCCGGGCTACATGTACAGTTTCGACATGGCGCCGCAGCCCAAAGGCAGCGGCCTGGTCGAGATGCCGCCGGTGCCCGTGGTGCCGGTGCGCGCCGGTTTGCCGGTGTATTCGGGCCCGGCCATCGACTGGCCGCCGGGCTGGGCCGGTTTGTGGACGCGCCGGCACGAGATGCCGATGCGTAAGCCGAATTTCACGGGCGAGCCGGAATTGCGTTGATCACCGGGTCAAGGCTTCCGGGTTCAAAATATTCGTCGGCTTGCCGTTCGCGAAGTTCACCACGTTCTCGAACGCAGCCCGGAAATACAGCTCGTAACTGTCCTTCTCCACATAGCCCAGGTGCGGCGTCGCCAGCACGGTCGGGATCTTCAAGAGCGGCGACTCCGCCGCCAGCGGCTCGCTGGTAAACACGTCCAGCGCGGCGTAACCGGGGCGGCCGCGCTGCAGGGCTTCTTCCAGGGCATTCTCCGCCACCAGCTCGGCTCTACTCGTATTCACGAACAGCGCATCGCGCCGCATCCGCGCCAGGTCATCCGCGGTGACGATGCCGCGCGTTGCCTCGTTCAAACGCAGGTGCAGGCTCAGCACGTCAGCCTGTTCGAAGAAGGCCTCGCGCGAGGGCGCGGCGTGAAAACCGTCGGCGATCGCTGCGGCGCGGCTGTTCTCGCTGCCCCACACCAGGATCTGCATCCCGAACGCCTTGCCGTAACCGGCCACCATGCGGCCGATCTTGCCGTAGCCCCAGATCGCCAGCGTCCGTCCCTTCAGGGTGCGGCCCAGCAGGTTCAGTTCCGGATTGATCGAGGCGGTCTGCCACAGCCCCTGTTTCAGGTTGTTGGCGTAGGGGACGATCCTGCGGCTCGCCGCCATGATCAGCGCCCAGGTCAGCTCGGCGGGCGCAACCGGCGAGCCGACGCCTTCCGCGATGGCGATGCCGTGTTCGGTCGCGGCCGCGACATCGACGTGGCCCGATACCTTGCCGGTCTGTGAAATGAGTTTCAGGTTCGGCAGCTTGGCCAACAGGGCGCGCGGGAAAGCGGTGCGTTCGCGGATCAGTACCAGCGCGTCGAAAGGCGCCAGGCGGATCGCCAGCTGGCCCAGTCCGCGGCTCGAGCTGCTGAACACTTTGACCTCATGGCCGTCCAACAGGCTGAAGCAGTCCAGCTGGCGTACGGCGTCCTGGTAATCGTCGAGTATGGCTATTTTCATAAGCTTTTCTGTAAATTTCGTACGGGTAAGTAATGAAATAACGAGTAATCAAAAGATCATAAATGTCCTACTACATTACTCAACCAAATTTCCTACATTTTTGTTGTGAAAGCATTTGAAACGCATTTATGCAGGTGTAGAATCGTCCAGAAATAAGGCCCGGCGATGTCTGAATAGCATCTTTTGAGACATGAGTCGAGGCCAGCAGCCGACACGACCGCCGCATCACGTTACCCCGGCGCCGAACCATTGCCAAATGGATTCCAGAGCGCGGGCCCGGTTCCGGGACTTCTAACGATGACGATCTGCCGAGCGGAAAAAGACCAGGACGGACCCTTGACGACCCGTTGCCAGCCGCGGCCTTGCGACGCGAAGCCGGCTTGTCGAGGCCCCACAAATTCTTAATTGGCATTGGAGGTACTCATGAATCAGCCCGTGATGGGCGGCGTCGCCGCTTTGAACGTCCCAGCTTACATCAAGCACAACAAACTCATCAATTGGGTGGCCGAGATCGCGGCCCTGACCAAGCCCGACGCCATCTACTGGTGCGACGGCTCCCAGGAAGAGTATGACCGCCTGTGCGCCCTGATGGTCGAAGCCGGCACGATGAAGCGCCTGAATCCGGAAAAGCGTCCGAACTCCTACCTGGCCTGCTCGGACCCGAGCGACGTCGCGCGCGTGGAAGACCGTACCTTCATCTGCTCCGCTACCAAGGAACAAGCCGGTCCGACCAACAACTGGACCGATCCGAATGAGATGCGCCAGACCCTGAACGGCCTGTTCGACGGCTGCATGGCCGGCCGCACGATGTACGTGGTGCCGTTCTCGATGGGCCCGCTGGGCTCGCCGATCGCCCACATCGGCGTCGAGCTGTCCGACTCGCCTTACGTTGCCGTCAACATGCGCATCATGACCCGCATGGGCAAGGCCGTGTACGAGGTGCTGGGCGAAGCCGGCGCCTTCGTGCCTTGCGTGCACAGCGTCGGCATGCCCTTGCAGCCGGGCCAGCAGGACGTGCGCTGGCCGTGCAACGCCACCAAGTACATCGTCCACTACCCGGAAACCCGCGAGATCTGGTCCTTCGGCTCCGGCTACGGCGGCAACGCGCTGCTGGGCAAGAAGTGCTTCGCGCTGCGCATCGCTTCCAACATGGGCTATCAGGAAGCGCAGCTGGGCGGCACCGGCTGGCTGGCCGAGCACATGCTGATCCTGGGCGTCGAATCGCCGCAGGGCGACAAGAAATACGTGGCCGCCGCCTTCCCTTCGGCCTGCGGCAAGACCAACTTCGCGATGCTGATCCCGCCCGCCGGCTTCGAAGGCTGGAAGGTCACCACCATTGGCGACGACATCGCCTGGATCAAGCCGGCTGCGGACGGCAAGCTGGTCGCGATCAATCCGGAAGCCGGCTACTTCGGCGTGGCCCCGGGCACCAACGACAAGACCAACCCCAACTGCATGGCCTCGCTGCGCGAGAACGTCATTTTCACCAACGTCGCGCTGACCGACGACGGCGACGTCTGGTGGGAAGGCATGACCAAGGAAGCGCCGGCGCACCTGATCGACTGGCAAGGCAAGGACTGGACCCCGGCATCGGGCACCAAGGCGGCGCATCCGAACGCGCGCTTCACCGTCGCCGCGACCCAGAACCCGGTCATCGACCCGGCCTGGGACGATCCGGCCGGCGTGCCGATCTCGGCCTTCATCTTCGGCGGCCGCCGCTCGACCACGGTGCCGCTCGTCACCGAAGCGCGCAACTGGAACGAAGGCGTCTACATGGCCGCGACCATGGGCTCGGAAACCACTGCCGCCGCTGCCGGCCAGATGGGCGTGGTGCGCCGCGATCCGTACGCGATGCTGCCCTTCATCGGCTACAACATGAGCGATTACTTCCAGCACTGGCTGGACCTCGGCAAGAAAGTGAGCGAGCAGCCGAAGATCTTCTGCGTCAACTGGTTCCGCACCGACGAGCAGGGCAACTTCGTGTGGCCGGGCTACGGCGACAACATGCGCGTGCTGAAGTGGATCCTCGACCGTACCGAAGGCCAGCAGGGCGGCGTCGAGCACATGTTCGGCACCTCGCCTTCGTACGGCGACCTGAACTGGACCGGCATCGACTTCACCGAAGCGCAGTTCCAGCAGATCACCTCGATCGACAAGGACGCCTGGCGCGAAGAGCTGAAGCTGCACAGCGAGCTGTTCGACAAGCTGGCTTACCGCCTGCCGCAGGAACTGGTGGCGACCAAGCAGCAGCTGGAGCAGCGCCTGGGGGCATAAGCAAACCACCCCCGCATAAGAAGGGAGGGACAGGCAGCTGCCTGTCCCTTTTTCATTGGGAGAGGGGAATTTCCATGAACAAGCTTATTGAGTTCAATGTGCCAGGCGGTAGCGTGGTCGTCGAATCCCAGGAAGCCGCGCCGCTCAGTCCCGTACGTGGCGCCAGTCTTGCGCACATCACCGAAACTGCCGGAAAGTCCCTGGAGGAGACACTCGCCGTCATCCGTCCTGTTGCCGATGCGGCCCTTGCCGCCTGCAAGGACTTGGTCACGGCCCCGGCGGCGGTGGAAATCGAGTTCAGCCTGAAGTTCACTGCCCAAGCCGGTGTGGTAATTGCACAGGCAAGCGCGGAAGGGAGCCTGCGGGTCAAGGTTGCCTGGAAACCGGCATGAGGAAGTGCCACCGGTAGCGCACGTTCGCTGCGGGCTGCTGTCTAAGTGTGTATTTGCGGATCACACTGGGATTGCGATGATTTATCAGAACTTCGATCTGGAAATCATAAGCCCGCAGGGAGGCCAGCTTTGTGCGCGCGTCCTGGAGTCGCCGCAAGGCGATTGTCCCTTCATGAGCGTGCACTGGCCCTTCGACGCCGACGAAGAAAACGCGCTGCTCGCGGAAATCTACGGCGGACTTCGGCAACGCCGCGCCCGCTCGGGCAGGGGCGGCACGATCCAGGACTTCGGCGGCAAGCTGTTCGACGCCGTGATTGCCGGCGACATCGAGCACCTGTTCCGCTCCTCGCTGGACACGGCAGCCCGTTCCGGCCAGGGCTTGCGCATCCGCCTGCGCTTGCCGGAAGACAGCGACCTGCATACGCGTCCCTGGGAGTTCCTGTTCGATACCGAGTGCGGGGAGTTCCTGGCTGTCCGGGAGCAGACGCCCCTGATCCGCTATCTGCCGGTCGCGCAACCGATACCGCCGATTACGGTCGAAGGGCCGCTGCGGATACTGGTGGCTTTGGCGTCGCCGACCGATCACCCGCGGCTCGATATCGCACGCGAATGGGAAATCCTGTGCCAGGCACTGGAACCCTCGATCACGGCCGGGCGCCTGGAACTGCGTCGCGTGCCGGGCAACTGTACCTTCGACAACCTGCGCGACTCGCTGCGCCATTTCAACACCCATATTTTCCACTTCGTCGGCCACGGCTTGCCCGGCGCGCTGGTGCTCGAGCACGAATCGGGCAGGGGCCTGGAAATGGAGGCCACCCATCTGCGCTCGGCGTTTCCCGCCGGGGCGCTGCCGCGGCTGATCGTGCTGAACGCCTGCTCCGGAGCGATTTCCGAAGACGTGCCCTTCTCGGGCCTGGCGCAGGGATTCCTGAAGCAGGGCGTGCCTGCCGTCGTCGCGATGCAGGCATCGATCACCGATAACGCCGCACTGATCTTCACCCGCTACTTTTACCGCGACCTGATCGAAACCGGCGCCGTCGACGCCTCCCTGACCGAAGCAAGGCTGCGTATGCAGGGCAACGGCCATCCGATCGAATGGGGCACGCCGGTCCTGTACATGCGTGCGCTCAGCGGCCAGCTGTTCCAGCCGTCGGCCAGCCCGGCCGAAGAAAAGAAACCCTTCGAGCTGCCGCTGCCGGCCATGGCAAGCGCGCCGCCGCCCAGGATCGAACCCAGCCTGACCGAGCGGAAGAAAACGAAAGAAAGTCTGCCGAAGCCAGGCACACCGCAGGCGCCGCCGGTGCAGCCGGCGCCGAATCCCACCGAAAAGAGAAGGCCGAGGACTGTGCGGAACAGGGGCAACCAGCCGCCGGTCGAGTCCGGACAAAACCTGCAGCATGCCGCGATGCCGGCCGCGCTGCCAAGGGAACCGGCTGCAGCACCCGAGCCGCCCTTGAAGCCGGCGCCCCGTCCGGCCGAGCAACAGGCGCCGCCGAAGACGCTGCCGAAGACGCCCGCGCCGCCACCGCCGTCATTGCCGCTACCGCAGCCCAAACCCGCGCCCCAGCTGGCCGAGCCGCCAGCGCCAGCCAAGTCCCCGGCGCGCAAACAGGCGCCAGCGCAAAAGTTGGAGCCGAAGCTGGAACCCAGGCTGGAACCGAAGCTCGAACCTGAACTCGAACCCAAGCTGAACGAACCGGCGCCTGCAGCGAAGGTCCCTGTCGTCGAAACCGTCCCGGTCGGCAAGCCGGCGGCGGCGCCGGAACCGCAAAGCCGTCCGCCACCCATTCCGGAGGTGAAGAACATGCCGCCAGCGAAGGCGAAGTCTGCGTACAACAGGTGGCTGCTCATTTATGCCATGGGCGGTGCGCTGCTGGCTGCCATCCTGGCGCTGGCGATCGGTATCGAGAAACCCACACCGACGCCGATCGACACGACGTCGGCGGCGATACCGGCGCCGGCCGCGTCCGCACCGGCAGTTGCACCGGCACCGGCAGCGGCACCGCCGCCATCGACGGCATCGACGTCAGCGGCAGCCACGCCGGCGCCGCCGGTCCAGCCGTCGCCGGCGCTAGCGAATACGAAGGCTGCGGCCAGCGCGCCTGCCGAGACGCACAGCAAGCGCAAGCCCCAGCCAAAAGCCAAGGCGCCGCCACGTGCCGACAATTGCAGGAACCCCGACGTCAGCCAACGAGATGCCAGCTGTCTGTTCCGGTGACCGACAAGGATGGAGATGCTCAATGAAGCGCGACGTGAAGCCCTATGTGAAGACCAGTGTGCTGGTCTGCGTATTGGCAGGGTGGGCCTTCGGTGCGGCGGCCCAGGAAGACTGCCTCGGCAGGATCAACGCCATCAAGACGATCGGCGACGTGCAGGCGGCGCTGAACTGCGGGAGGGCCACATCGCCAACGAAGCGGCGCGCAACAAAAGGCAGTCCGAAAACGACAAGAAGGAAGTCTTGCAGCAGGTCGACAATCTCGAGATCGAGAGCACCAACGTCAAGCACATGTCCCTGAAAGAGGCGACCAACGGCGCCTGGAAAAAAATCCCGGATTCCGACAAGGCGAATGCCTGCTTCCTGTCCTCGGTGCGCCTGCCGCCGCAGGGCCTGTGCCAGATCACCTACCAGGGCAACCTCGACCGCTGGTCCTACAACGCCAGCGACATCGCCGGCGCCGGCTTCGTCTGCACGGCAACCTGCGTCTGGGTCAAGGTCCACCGCAAGCAGCAGAGCGCCGACGCGCCCGCCAAGGAGTGAGGGAGCCTTGCGTCAGCTCCACCCCATCAGGCAGGGCGGCACCAGCAGCAGCAGGGCCAGCACCAGGTAGATCAGCTGCAGCGGAATCATCCATTTGGCCCAGGTTAGCCAGGGCACGCGCGCCAGCGCCAGCACGCCCACCGTGATGCCCGAGGTCGGGATCATCGGCGTCGACAGTTCGCCGAGCTGGAACGCCAGGATCGCGGTCTGGCGCGTCACGCCCACCAGGTCGGCCAGCGGCGCCATGATCGGCATCGTCAGCGCGGCCTGGCCGCTGCCCGAGTGGATGAAGAAGTTGATCACCGACTGGATCAGGTACATCTTCTGCGCGGCGAACACCGGGTGGCTGGATTGCACCAGCGGCATCAGCGCGTGCAGCATGGTGTCGATGATGTGGGCGTCGCGCGCGATCACCATCGTGGCGCGCGCGATCGCGATCACCAGCGCGGTCGGCGCCAGGTCTTTTACCCCTTGCATGAAGGATGCGACCCAGGTGTCGGCGCCCAGGCGGCCGACCAGGCCGACCACGATCGCCATCGCCAGGAACAGCGCGACGATCTCGTCGATGAACCAGTCGTACTTCACCACGCCGATCACCATCGCACCGAGCGTCAGTGCGAAGATCGCCAGCACTGCCGTGTGGCGGCCGCTCATGCGCTCGTGGCTCACGCTTGCAGGCTGCTCCTGGCGCTTGGTCTGGTCCAGGATAAAGGTCGGGCTCAGCGCCGGGTTGCGCTTCACGCGCGCCGCGTACCACATCAGGAAGGCGACCGTCACGAAGGTCGCCGCCGCCCACACGATCAGGCGGTAGCCCATCCCCGAGAACACCGGCACGCCGGCGATGCCCTGGGCGATGCCGACGTTGAAGGGGTTCAGGAAGGCGGCGCCGAAGCCGACCTGCGAGCCGAGAAAGGGAATCGAGACGCCGGTCACGGTGTCGTAACCCAGCGCCAGCGCCAGCGGCACGAAGATCAGCACGAACGGGATCACCTCCTCGTTCATGCCGAAGGTGGCGCCGCCCAGCGAGAACAGCGTGACGAAGACCGGGATGATGGTGGCGCGCACCAGGGCCGAGTGCTCGTGGGCTCTGGCGATCGAGCGGATTGCGGTGTCGATCGCTTCGGTCTTCTGCACCACTGCGAAGGCGCCGCCGACGATCAGCACGAAGCCGATGATCTGCGCCGCCTCGACGAAGCCTTTGATCGGCGCCTTCATCAGCGCCACCAGGCCCTGCGGCGCGCTCGCCACGTAATGGAAGGTCGTCGGGTCGACCAGCTGCTTGCCGTTGACGAGGTGGGTGTCGTACTTCCCGCCGGGGACGAACCAGGTCGCCAGCGCGATCAGCGCGAGGATCGCGAACAGTAGCACGAAGGTATTGGGCATTCGCAGGCGCATGCGCAGGGACTCCTTATTGACTCAGCAGGGAACCGGAACGGAAGGGCGTCGCGCCCGCAATCTTGCAGATGTGCGCGCCGCGCAGCAGGTGGCGGTGCGCGGTGCTGGCAAACAGCCGCCCCTCGCGGCTGGCGCGCACGGTGGCGGTCTTGCCGGTGACGGGATTGACGATGTCGGCCACCGGCTCGCCGGCCGCAACCTGCTCGCCGAGCGCCTTCAGGAACACCAGCACGCCCGACTGCGGCGCATCGAGCCGCTCGACACCGCTCAGGGGCGTCGGCGCGCACAGCGGGGCGGGCAAGGGGACCAAAGGGATGTCGAGCAGGCCTTCGCGCGCCAGGTACTGCAGCAGCGCCCGCGCATCCTGCTCGGCATAGTCGTAGCGCACGTCCATCTCGCCGCGCAGCTCCACGGTGATCGCGGCGCAGGCCGGCGGAATAGGGAACTGCGGACCGAAGTGCGCAGCCAGGTCCCACCACAAACGGCCGCAGGCTTCGTCGAAGGGGTCGCCGCCCGAGGCGTCGGACAGCAGCAGCGCATGCGCACCGAGCAGTGCGGCCAGCGGCGCCACTCTGGGCGCCAGCACGGTGCCGGTGTACAGGTGCAGCCTGGCTTCGTTATCGCAGTGCAGGTCGAGCACGATGTCGGCGTCGATCGCCATGCCCAGCAGGGTCTTCTTCAGCAGCGAAGTCGGGTCCGGCGTTTCCCAGCGCTGGATGATGGCGCGCGCTTCGGCGCGGATCGTGGCGACGTTGGCCGCCGCATCCGCACCCAGGCGGCCCGCCAGCGTCGTCTTGAGCTCGTCGGCCACGTGCAGGAAGGCGCGGTTGAAATTGAGGCCGGTGCCGAAATCGAAGCGTCCGAAGTGCATGCCCTGCATGACCTGCGACAGGCCGATCGGATTGGCGGCCGGGACCAGGATGATCTCGCCGCGAATACGGCCCTCGAGGTGCAGCCGGTCGAGTTCGCGCTTGAGGCAGTGCGCCACCAGCATCGCCGGCACCTCGTCCGCATGCAATGCAGCCTGAATATAGGCTTTCCTGCCGTTGCCCGGGCTGCCGTAGTGCCAGGAGCTGAGCTCGTAGTTGGCGACGCCGGATTCGGTCGCGATCGGGTGTCGGTATGCATGCATATGCGGGTCTCCTGGCCGGTTCTGGCGTGCCCGATCGATTATGTATGATTTTTTACACAAGGTAAATCCGTGAAAGATTTTTTTCAAAAACCTGTTGAACTTGTAAAGATAACTGGATTACATTTGGAAATGTTTATTCGTTGATATCAGCTTCCCATGCCGCCAGTCGCCCCGTCCAGCGCTTCGCCCGATATCGGTTTCGCCGAGTCTTCGCTCGGCCAGCGCCTGCTGCGGGTACTGGCCGAAGGCTCGGCCTCGAACCGCACGATCGCCGATTACCTGCTGCGCAACCAGATGCGCGTGACCGCGCTCGGCATCGAGGAGCTGGCCGAAGCCTGCGAGGTCTCGACCGCGACCATCAGCCGCTTTGCGCGCGACCTCGGTTTCAAGAACTATGCGGCGATGCGCGGCGCCGTCGCCGAGACCCTGCAGTCGGTGCTGCAGCCTGTCGAGAAGCTGCGCAGCACCATTGCCCGCAAAACGGCGGCAGGATCGCCGGCCAGCACGCCCGCGCTCGAAAGCCTGCATTACGCCGAAGCCGCCATCACCGCCACCAGCCGCGCGCTGGACGGCGCCCAGCTCGACCGCATCGGCGCGGTGTTCACCAAGGCGCGCACCGTGTACGTGATGGGGTTCGGCCTGTCGACCTTCCTGGCCGGGACCCTGGCCATGCACCTGCAGCCCTTTTGCCGGCACGTGGTCGAGGTGGCCGCGAGCGGCGGCACCGAGGTCGCGGCCAGCCATCTGGCGAACATCGGCAGCCGCGACGTGCTGGTCGTGATCTCGCTGCCGCGCTATACGCTGGCCGGCGTGCCGCTCACCCGTTTTGCGCGCGACAACGGCGCGACCGTCGTTTCCATCACCGATTCGCCCGCGTCCCCGCTCGCCGAGCTGGGGCACCACGTGCTGTACGCGCACAGCGCGCATCCGGTCCTGCCCAGCAGTTCGAGCGCCGTGCTGGCCGTGATCGAAGCGCTGGCCGTATCGCTGATGACTTCCAACAAAGCCAATGTGGCCAAAGCGGCCCGTCATACCGAAGCCATCGCCGCGTATCTCTACGGCGACCACCACCCTAAAAGGAGCAGAGCATGAGAAAGCATATTCTGGCGTCGAGCGTCGCCGCGGCGTTGGGTCTGATGGCGCAGCAGGCGCAGGCGCAGGCACAGACGCAGGGCCAGGAGCCGAAGATGCAGCGCGTGGAAATCACCGGTTCGTCGATCAAGCGCATCGACAGCGAGACGGCCCTGCCGGTGCAGATGATCACCCGCGAGGACATCGAGAAGATGGGCGCCACCACCGCCGCGGAACTGGTCAAGAACATCAGCGCCAACACCGCACCGATCACGGACGGCCCCAGCATCACGGACGGCACCTCGGGCCAGCGCGGCCTGAACGCGGCCAACATGCGCGGCATCGGCGCCTCGTCGACGCTGGTGCTGCTGAACGGCCGGCGCCTGGCCAACTTCGCTTCGCCGGGCGACAACGCCAGCGTCGACCTGAACAACATCCCGGCCGGCGCGATCCAGCGCGTCGAGGTGCTGAAGGACGGCGCCTCGGCCATCTACGGCACCGACGCGATCGGCGGCGTGATCAACTTCATCACACGCAAGGACTATACCGGCGTCGACCTGAGCGGCTCGCTGGCCGGCACCCAGCACGGCGGCGCCGGCAAGAAGACCGCCAGCATCAGCGCCGGCTTCGGCGATTTGAACACCGACCGCTTCAACGTGTTCGGCGTGCTGGACGTGCAGCAGCTGGACCGCCTGCGTTCGGGCCAGCGCAGCTTCATCAAGGAGCGCGAGCTGGCGACCACGCTGCCGGCCCAGATGTCGAGCAACACCTTCCCGGCCAACGTCGACATCTCGGCGGCGCAGCGCAATGCCCTGATCGCCGCCGGCCTGCTGCCGGCCGGCAGCCGGGTCAGCCGGGTCAACCCGAGCGCGCCGGGCTGCAATCCGCCCGCCACCGTGTACGCGGCCAAGGGCCCGGGCGGCGTGGCCGGCTGCAGCTACGACTACATGGAAGACACCGAGATCTATCCGGACTCGCGCAAGGTCGGCTTCATCGGCCGCGCGACCTTCCAGCTGAACCCGGACAACCAGCTGTTCGCGGAACTGGTGCAGACCGAGACGAACACCAAGTACGTGCTGTCGCCGAACCCGATCCGCATCCGCAATCTGCCGGTCAGCATCCTGCCGGCGGCCTACCGCAACGCGCTGAGCGGCGCCGACCTGCCCGCCACCTTCAGCGGCATCCGCTACCGCATGAGCGAAGCCGGCAACCGCAGCAACGAGGTGAAGAGCACCGGCCAGCGCCTGGTGCTGGGCGCCACCGGCACCGTGGCCGGCTGGGACTACGACGCGGCCCTGTCGCGCGCCGAGAACCGCGCGATCGACAAGTACGTCGACGGCTACGTCCTGTTCGACAAGTTCGACGCCGCGGTCCGCAACGGCACCGTGAACCCGTTCGCGCCTTCGTCGAAGGCCGGCATCGACCTGATCAACAGCATCAAGATCAGCGACGAGGCACGCAAGGCCAAGGGCGTCTCGACCTCCCTGGACGGCAAGATGTCGCGCGCCCTGACCGCGCTGGCCGGCGGCGATCTGGCCATCGCCATCGGCGGCGAACTGCGCCACGAGCACCAGGTGTTCACGCCCTCGGATCTGCTCAATTCGAACAACATCGCCGGCGACCGCGACAGCACCATTCCGGCCGGCCAGCTGCTCGACGTCGAAACCGCCGACGACACCCGCAAGGTGGCCTCGGTGTTCGCCGAAGTAGTGGCGCCGTTCACCAAAGAGCTGGAGATGCAATTCGCGGTGCGCTACGACCACTACAGCGAAGTGGGCAACACCACCAATCCGAAGATCGGCCTGCGCTGGCAGCCGTCGCCGGCGCTGCTGGTGCGCAGCTCGATCGGCACCGGCTTCCGCGCGCCTTCGCTGTCGGACCTGAAGCGCCCGACCATCTTCGGCACCACCGCCGGCATCCTGACCGATCCGCAGTGCGTGGCGCAGGAAGGCAGCATCGACACCTGCACCGACCAGTGGGGCGTGGAGCGCCGCTCGAATCCGAACCTGAAGCCGGAGAAGTCGCGCCAGTTTACGCTGGGCGTGGTGATCGAACCCATCAAGCGCGCCAGCCTCTCGATCGACTACTGGAACATCGAGAAGAAGGACGTGATCAGCACCCTGGGCGAACAGGTCATCATCGAGAACCCAACCGCCTACAACGGCAAGTACATCACGCGCGACGAGGACGGCTTCATCGAGAACATCCTCCTGATGAAGGAAAACCAGGGCCGCCTGAAAACCTCGGGCATCGACATCGGCGCCGACTGGCGCTCCGAGCGCGGTCCCTGGGGCCGCTTCGGCATCAACCTGTCCGGCACCTGGGTGCTGAAGTACGACCGCCAGTTCGGCCCGAACGAGCCGTACCGCAGCAACCTGGGGGTGTTCCTGAACGACCAGGTGATCCAGAAGTGGCGCCACCGCGTCAACTTCGAATGGGACAACGGCCCGGTCACGCTGACGCTGGCGAACCAGTTCTCCTCCAGCTACACGGACCAGAACACGACCTACGACCCGTTCACCGATACCCTGCTGGCGCCGAACCACGTGAAGTCGTATTCGCTGTGGGACCTGACCGGCAGCTGGGCGATCGGCAAGAACCTCAAGCTGCGCGCCGGCATCCTGAACCTGCTGGACAAGGATCCGCCGTTCTCGAACCAGGCCTGGTTCTTCCTGGCCGGGTACGACCCGAGCTATACCGACCCGCGCGGCCGCAGCGCCTTCGTGAGCGCGAACTACTCGTTCAAGTGATGGGGTGGGTATGTTGAAGAGATGGGGTGTGGCGCTGGCGCTTCTGCTTGCCGGCGCAGGCGTGGCTGCAGCGGCGGCTGCGCCTGAGGGACCGAAAGGCTCGCTGGTCATCATCGGCGGCGGGCTGCGCGCCAACAATGCCGAGGTGTGGCAGAAGATCGTCGACCTGGCCGGCGGCAAGGGTGCGCGCATCGCCGTGTTCCCGACCGCCGCCGGCACCCCGGAGCGGGAAGGGCGCATGGCGGTGGATTACCTGAACCGCCACGGTGCCCAGGCCTTCGTGGTGCCGCTGGCGCCGCGCCTGGCCGGCGCAGTTGGCATCGATGCGCGCAAGGCCGCCGACGATCCGGCGCTGGCAGACAAGGTGCGCGGGGCCGGCGGCGCCTTCTTCACCGGCGGCGACCAGGCCCGCATCACCGGCACGCTCCGGCGCGCGGACGGCAGCAATACGGCGGTGCTGGACGCGCTGTGGCAGATGTACCGGCGCGGCGGCGTCATCGCCGGCACCAGCGCCGGCGCCGCGATCATGAGCCGCAGCATGTTCTACGATCCGCCGGCCGAGGTGCTGCCGATGCTGAAGAACGGCATCACCGACGGCAAGGACGTCGCGCCGGGCCTGGGCTTCGTCGGCGACGACGTCTTCATCGACCAGCACTTCCTGATCCGCGGCCGTTTCGCGCGCATGCTGCCGGTGATGCTGGCCAAGGGCTATACGCTGGGCCTCGGCATCGACGAGAACACCGCCGCCGTGGTGGGACCCTCGCGCGACGTGACCATCATCGGCTACCGCGGCGCGCTGGTGCTCGACCTGGCCGGCGCCACCACCAACAAGGCGCAGGCGGCGTTCAACGTGGCGGATGCGCGCATCAGCTACCTGGACAGCGGCGACCGTTTCAACCTGGTCAACCGCGCGTATTCGCCGGGGCCGGACAAGGAGCCGCTCAAGAACATCGACCGCGAGCACCGCGAATCGATCTTCACCACCGACATCCTCGGCAACACTTCGGTGGTGAACCTGCTCGAGAAGCTGGTCGACAGTGACCAGCAGCGCGCGGTCGGCATCGCCTTCGAAGGCCCCGGCAGCAAAACCCCGGAGCGCGGCTTCGAGTTCACTTTCACGAAGGTGCAGGACACGCGCGAATACGCGACCAACCGCGAGGATGCGTATTCGGTCTACCGGATCAGGATGGATGTGCGGCCGATCAAAATGCACCAGCCGCTGTACTCGGCGGAGTAAGCGCCTGCCGGTGCTGCCGGCGGTAGCGCGCCGGCGAGGGCAGGCCCTGGCTGCGGAAATGGCGCCGCAGCGATTCGGACGAGCCGAGTCCCGCCAGGTCGGCGATGGCCTCGATGCCGAGGCCGGGACGCGTTTCCAGCAGCTGCGCCGCCAGCATCACGCGTTCGCGCACCAGCCAGTCCAGCGGGCTAGCGCCGGTGCGTTCCTTGAAGCGGCGCTGGAAGGTGCGCACGCCCATCCTGGCCTGCTGCGCCATCGAGGCCAGCGTGTGCGCGACGCGCAGGTTTTCGCGCAGCCAGTCCATGGTCTGCGCAATCGTATCGAGGCTGGATGCCGGCAGCGGCCGCGCAACCAGCTGCGCCTGGCTGCCGTCGCGATGCGCCGGGATGACCAGGCGCTGCGCCACGCGGTTGGCGATGTCCGCGCCGAAGTCGCTGCGCACCAGGTGCAGCAGCATGTCCAGGCCGGCCGCCGAACCGGCCGAGGTGACGATGTTCCCGTCTTCCACATATAGCGCATCCGCTTCGATGACGACGGCGGGGAAGCTTGCGGCCAGTTTGTCGAAGTAGCGCCAGTGCGTGGTCGCGCGCCGGCCGTCGAGCAGGCCGGCATGCGCCAGCACGAAGGCGCCGGAACAGATCGAGCACAGGCGCGCACCACGCGCATGGGCGCGGCGCAGGGCTTCCAGCAGTTGTACAGGCGGCGCTTCGTCCGCATCGCGCCAGCCGGGAATCACGATGGTGTCGGCCTGGTCGAGCGCATCAAGCCCGTGCGGCACCTGCAGCGCGAGACCACCGGCCGCGCGCAGGGGGCCGGGTTCGGTGGCGCACACTGCGTAGCTGTACCAGGCCACCTCCAGCTCGGGCCGCTCCAGCGCGAACAGCTCGACCGCGCAGCCGAATTCGAAGGTGCACAGCCGGTCGTAGGCGAGGATGGCGACATGGTGGGGCATGGCCGGATGTTACCAGCTTCTGTCGCTGCAGCCACTGCCGGTTCTTGCCGCTGAAAGGCACACTGCAAGCTCTTTTCATGGAGGAGATGACAATGGCTTCTGCAGTTTCCAGCGTACCCGCGGCACCCAGCGACAAGGCGGCACTTCACTTCGGCTCGGCCTTCGAATACGAGACCGACTGCGCCGACGTGCACGCAGCGATGACAGATGGACAGCAGGATTTCGTGCTGCTCGACGTGCGCAGTCCGGCCCTGTATGCGCAGGGCCACGTGCCGGGCGCCCTGAATCTGCCGCAGGGGAAGATCGTCGAGGCGAAGCTGAAGGACTACCCGATGGACACCTTGTTCGTGGTGTATTGCGCCGGGCCGCATTGCAACGGCGCGCACCGCGGCGCGCTGCGGCTGGCCGGGCTAGGGCGGCCGGTCAAACTGATGATCGGCGGGGTGACGGGCTGGCTGGATGAGGGGTACGCGCTGGCGAAGGAATAAAGAAAAGGGCGCCGCTATGGGCGCCCTTTCGGCTGTCGTGCTGAACGCTTATTGCTTCAGCAGCGGCTTGAGGTACTTGCCGGTCACGCTGGCCTTGTTCGCGGCCACCTGTTCCGGCGTGCCGGTCGCGACGATCTTGCCGCCGCCCGCGCCGCCTTCCGGACCCAGGTCGACGATCCAGTCCGCGGTTTTAATGACGTCCAGGTTGTGCTCGATGATGGCGAGCGTGTTGCCCTGGTCGCGCAGGCGGTGGATCACCTTCAGCAGCAGGTCGATGTCGGCGAAGTGCAGACCCGTGGTCGGCTCGTCGAGGATGTACAGCGTGCGGCCGGTGTCGCGCTTGGACAGTTCCAGCGACAGCTTCACACGCTGCGCCTCGCCGCCCGACAGCGTGGTCGCGCTCTGGCCCAGCTTGATGTAGCCGAGGCCCACGTCCAGCAGCGTATGCAGCTTGCGGGCGATGACCGGCACGGCTTTGAAGAAGTCGTGCGCATCCTCGACCGTCATGTCCAGCACTTCGGTGATGTTCTTTCCCTTGTACTCGACTTCCAGCGTCTCGCGGTTGTAGCGCTTGCCGTGGCAGACGTCGCAGGGCACGTACACGTCCGGCAGGAAGTGCATCTCGACCTTGATCACGCCGTCGCCCTGGCAGGCTTCGCAGCGGCCGCCCTTGACGTTGAACGAGAAGCGGCCCGCCGAGTAACCGCGCTCCTTCGCGGTCGGCACCGTCGCGAACAGGTCGCGGATCGGGGTGAACACGCCGGTGTAGGTGGCCGGGTTCGAGCGCGGGGTACGGCCGATCGGCGCCTGGTCGACCGAGATCACCTTGTCGAAGTGCTCCAGGCCGTGGATCGCGGTGTGCGGCGCCGGTTCGGTCTGCGAGCCGTACAGGTGGCGCGACAGGGCCGGGAACAGCGTGTCGTTGATCAGCGTCGATTTACCGGAGCCCGACACGCCGGTCACGCAGGTCATCAGGCCGACCGGCAGTTCCAGGGTGACGTCCTTCAGGTTGTTGCCGGTCGCGCCGCTGATGTGCAGCATGCGTTCCTGGTCGGCCTGGGTGCGCTTCTTCGGCACCTCGATCTTCTTGCGGCCGCTGAGGTAGGCCGCGGTCAAGGACTCTTTGTTCTTCATGATGTCCTTGATCGAGCCCTCGGCGATCACGGCGCCGCCGTGCACGCCCGCGCCCGGACCCATGTCGACGATGTAGTCGGCGGTACGGATCGCATCCTCGTCGTGCTCGACCACCAGCACCGAGTTGCCGATGTCGCGCAGGTGCTTCAGGGTCGCGATCAGGCGGTCGTTGTCGCGCTGGTGCAGGCCGATCGAGGGTTCGTCCAGCACGTACATCACGCCGGTCAGGCCGGAACCGATCTGCGAAGCCAGGCGGATGCGCTGGGCTTCGCCGCCCGACAGCGTGTCGGCGCTGCGGTCCAGCGACAGGTAATCGAGGCCGACGTCGTTCAGGAATTTCAGGCGCGCGACGATCTCCTTGATCACGCGCTCGGCGATGTCCTTCTTGGCGCCGGTCAGCTGCAGGCTGTCGAAGTAGCTCAGGCACTCGCGCAGCGGGGTCTTCGCGACCTCGTAGATCGCGCGCTGCTGCTCGCCATTGCCGATCTTGACGTAACGCGCTTCGGTACGCAGGCGCGCGCCACCGCAGGTCGGGCATTCCTTCTCGTTGATGAACTTGGCCAGCTCCTCCTTCACCGCCATCGAGTCGGTCTCGCGGTAGCGGCGCTGCAGGTTGTTGACCACGCCTTCGAAGGTGTGCTCGCGGATCACGGTGCGGCCGCGCTCGTTCACGTAGGCGAAGGGCACGGTGTTCTTGCCGGAGCCGAACAGGACGACGTCCTGGGCGGTCTTGGGCAGCTGCTCGAACGGTTTATCCAGGTCGAACTCGAAGTGCTGCGCCAGGCTGCTCAGCATCTGGAAGTAGAACTGGTTGCGGCGGTCCCAACCCTTCACGGCGCCGGACGCCAGCGACAGGTTCGGAAAGGCGACGATGCGCTTCGGATCGAAGAACTCGATGTGGCCCAGGCCATCGCATTCCTGGCAGGCGCCCATCGGGTTATTGAAGGAGAACAGGCGCGGCTCCAGCTCCTGCAGCGAATAGCCGCAGA